>Ga0209249_1000011_pt1 | contig 289142 bp, 233 predicted proteins | sample SaaInlV_200m_DNA_4_FD_184653 | JGI IMG/M metagenome (GOLD analysis project Ga0209249, IMG submission 184653) | Marine microbial communities from expanding oxygen minimum zones in the Saanich Inlet - SI037_S3LV_200m_DNA (SPAdes) (version 2) | ecosystem: Environmental > Aquatic > Marine >... | reverse complement strand
CTTCAGATGAGGAAGCGTATTAACATGAAATCGCAGCACCATGAGGTGTTTGCTTAATATGTTGGAGGCCCGGAAAGTGTCTCTTATTTTTTAAGCGATCTTGTCCGAATTACTTTGACGACTTACAAGGAGCTGATAATGAACAACCTGTAAGCAAATTTCAAGCAATCCGATATCCATTAATCTCATTGGGATTGCATACAGCGTCTATCACCGGTCTGGGTTTAATAGATAGTGTTGATCTCTCAGAGGGAGAAATGCCCCTTTGGTTCTCCGCTGCAACTGCCACCCAGCATCTTCCTCTCTATATAATGGATCAAGGGTTAGCGGTGCGATATTCAATCACTCACGCTGGTTTACTGGCTGCTCACTATGCCACAAAGGAATACCCCACATTCACATTGTTACCGTATAATATATATATGAATGCCGCTTGGTTTTCTAGCTATGAGATGTATAAGATTGTCCGAGCTAGAGCGAGACCGGGAGTATACAATTCAAATTGGCAGGGATACGGTGTTAAGGAATTATCAATTGCACCCTTCAAATGGAAGAATATCAAGCAGCCGATTTTTATTGTGCCAGTTGGCTTATCCTTGATTGGGGCAATCAGTAAAATCAATTCATCCGAGCAATCAATATTCAAAAACGGCAAAGCATTCATAGATGGGGAGGAATGGTCTGTGGATCGTGCAGTCCCGTTGATGCTTGGGATAAATGCACTTCAATATATTGGAACAGCAATAGGGGAAGAGGCGCTGTATCGTGGGGTTATTTATGAAGAGCTGAAGGCTACCTATGGACCAAAGAAAGCCAAGCTATATGATTTTTTTCTGTTCCCAGCCATGCATCTCCCAATCGATATTGCTCGTGAGCTAAAACCATTTGATATCGGGAAGCAATTTGTTGTACGTGGTACTGTAACGCTATTATTTGATTATGCCTATGATAAAGGCGGCCTGCCGCTTTCTGTGGCAATTCATACATGGTTTAATTTTTTAAGCTTCACATCAACATGGATGGCTGAAGGTGGTGCCTTAAGTCCTGGTTCTGAGAATCAGAATAAAGGTGATGCTGAGATGTCGAAACCACCACTCATGGTGAATTATACATTCAGATTTTAAGATGAGGACAGATGAAAGCAATAGTTCAGCCACAATACATTAGCGTCAAAGAATATGGCATGTGGTGGCGTGAAATGTCTTAATTGTGCTTTTTACGAACAATGAATACAGCTTCGCTACAATAGTTATAATAGTAGTATATACAATATATTAGAGGTGTACCCGGGGCCGGAATCGAACCGGCACGCCTGTTTAGGGCGAGGGATTTTAAGTCCCTTGTGTCTACCAATTCCACCACCCGGGCCAAACGGTAAGTCTTCTGAATAACGAATAATGAACCAAGAATATCGAATATCGAAGGAGCCATCATTCGGTTACTTCATTATTCTGAATTCTCAAATCTCAAATCGATATTCAATTTTCAAAGAGGCGTGGGTCCGTCGACGCTCTTCGAGCTATGCCGGGACGCACAATGATGAGAATTAGTTACTTTGATCCAAATTGTGGATCATTAAATAAAACTCTCAGCAAACCTGAGGCGTGGGTCGGATTCGAACCGGCGAATGATGGTTTTGCAAACCACTCCCTTAGACCAACTTGGGCACCACGCCATATAAAAGCCGCGCAATATAGTCTGACACAATTCCCATGTCAAACCTTAGAGAGGTGAGATTTAACCCTCATTCAAATATTGTCTTCATGCTCAACCAAAATCAAATAATTCTGAGTAATATGATATGATATTCGTATTCCTCTTAACCTTTTCATAATTATGTATGTCGAAGGTCCTATGTAACCGATTGAAGGATCCACCTTCTTTACGTGAGTGATTATACAGGAGTGTCGATTGTGATCATAAGGATCAGGAAAATTAATAAGTATACCATAATTACATTACAGATAATATTGCTATTCATGGGCTCTGATTTGACCTATGCCAAATCGAACACGAATGACATTAATGGCTACGTATCTGATACGCAAAATGGTGAGACCTTACCCTATGCTAATGTGAGTCAAGTGGGTACAAATCGTGGAACAACAACTAACTCAGATGGCTATTTTGTGCTGACCGATGTGCCCGTGGGTCCCTGTTCTCTTCAAGTGAGCTATATGGGATATGAAAATCTGAAGTTTGGATATTTTGTGGAGCCTGTGGGCCTAGAACCGCTTGAGCTAAAACTAATACCGAAATCCATTGGCGGTGATGAAGTTGAAGTTTACGCTGAACGTTATGAGCTGATCAAGATTTCTCAACGGACAAGTCAAGTTACGCTGTCGCCCAGAGATCTTCAGATATTACCTAACTTTGGCGAAGTCGATATTTTTAGATCCTTACAGCTTTTACCTGGAGTTAGTGGGATTAGCGATGGGAAAGCCGGTCTATATGTCCGAGGTGGCACTCCAGATGAGAATATGGTTATGTATGATGGAATGACCATCTACCACGTCGATCATTTTTTTGGTATGTTTAGTGCATTCAACCCCGAGGCTGTCAAAGATGTCCAATTTTATAAAGGGGGATTTCCAGCAAAATATGGTGGTAGACTCTCAAGTGTGGTGGAACTCACCGGTAAGGAGGGGGGTAATGAAACCAATTATGCTGTCGGTCTGAACCTGCTCTCAGCAAATGTATTGGCTCAATATTCTTTCTGGGAAAATAAGGGAAGTTGGCTGTTATCTGCACGGCGTTCCTACAATGATCTTATCGAAACTCCGACCTATCAAAGTATCTATGAGTTTGCTACCGGGGATGAATCCCTGGCAGAAGCCGCCCAAGGTAAAGCGGGTGGTGGAGGGATGGGATCAGGTGCCATGCAAGCCTCAGTAGTTCCCAGCTTTTACTATTTTGATGTCAATTCTAAGCTTACCCTTAAACCAACCACACAGGATAAAATCAATTTCAGTCTATATTCTGGTCGCGATTACCTGGACAAGTCTCAGGAAATGGCCATGCAGGGTAGCTTGCGGAATAGTGAGAGTTCCCAATTCAATACCCGGGTTGATGAGAACTATACGGACTGGGGGAATCTGGGCGCAAGTCTTCGATACTCACATCAGTGGAGTTCGAGAGGCTTTACCAGTCTCCTTTTATCGGGATCGGAATATACCAGCAGTTATTCTCGAAATTTGAGTTTTGGAGATGCCAACGTTATTGGGACTGATAGTTCTGGTTCTACCCGAGGTCTGGGTGGTTTTGCCCAGGATGAGTCAAATACTGTACTGGATTATACCTTCAGGTTTGACAATCAATGGCAGTGGACCCCATTGCATAAGCTTGACTTTGGCATTCTACACAGCGATGTCAAGACAGACTATGCTGCCAGCATCAGAGACACGATTGAGATATTAGCTGTAGCCTCAAAATCCAAAACCACTGCAGCATATATACAGGATGAATGGAAAGTGACCTCCCGGTTGAATGTGACAATGGGCTTGCGCTCCACCTACGATCGGAACACCCTGCAAAACTATTTCGCCCCGCGATTTAATTTTGATTGGCACTTTGGGAGGTTCCTCACTTTGAAAGGTGCCTGGGGAAAATACTATCAATTTATCAATTCGATTGAGAATGAGGATGTGCTCCAGGGAAGTAAGAACTTTTGGCTTTCCGCTGATGAAAACATTAAACCCAGTGAGTCCTCACATAGCATTCTGGGGTTCGCCTTAGAAAATAAAGGCTATCTGTTTGATGTAGAAGGGTACTACAAGGAGAGTGAGAATCTGGTTGAATTCAATCGCCGCTTTCAGGATCAGGCTGACTACCTCAATTACTTCTATTTTGGTGGCGGGATTGCAAGAGGAATTGATTTCCTGTTACAGAAAAAGCAAGGTGCCTTTAATGGGTGGATTGGATATACCCTGGGATCTGTTGAGTACACATTCCCTAACTTGAATGAAGGGATTGCCTTTCCAGCTACACATGACCGTACCCATGAGCTAAAACTTGTGAACAATTACTCGAGAGGGGCTTGGAGTTTGTCATCTACTTACATTTTTGCCACTGGACGAGCGTATACAGCCCCAGAAAGTCAATACTTTTTGGAAATGCTGGATGGCTCAATTTTCAGTTATATCCATGTCGGTGATAAAAATGCCTATCGACTTCCTGATAGTCATCAATGGAATATTAGTGTGTCGCGGAAATTTGAATCACAGGGCTGGGATTGGGATGCAGGTCTGTCCATTTACAATGTCTTGAACTATCCGAATGTCGTCTATCGAGACTATGACCTTGACACAAATCCCATTGTTATTACCGATGTGAATACCCTGGGCTTCACGCCAACACTTTACATCAAAGCAAATTTGAAATAGAGATAATCATGAAAAAACTTACCATATTTATTGTACCTGTATTAACCCTCCTGTTAGCCTGTAGCGAAGGTACTCCGGTTATTCCTGACGAGGAAATGGTAGCCGTATGGGCTTATGTGTATGTAGGTGAAGCCTTAAATGATATCAAGCTGACGTCAACCATAGCTCTGGATGAGGTGAGCGAAATCGCACCCGTCATTTCTGGTGCTGAGGTTGAAGTCGTTACCGCAAATGGTGGGTATATCTGCAGGGAAGATACTTCACAGCCTGGGATTTATTACTATCCCGGGAGTGATCTTTCGCTCTCTGCTGGTGACACAATATCACTAAATGTAGTAAGTGAAGATCATATTATCACCAGCACCACAACAGTACCATCACAGCCAGTGAACGTTTCAATCTCACAGACAAGTATCACATTACCAGATTTTTCTGATCGTGAATCGCTACGAGGATGGCGTGAGTCAGGAACTGCTGATATTAGCGTCAGTTGGGACAACCCAGACGATGATTGGTATTACGTGACCCTGAATAACATTGATGCCAATCCTCAAGAGATTAATAACTTTTTCTCCGAACGAATGCGGGAGATTATATTGCCTCCCATCCAAGATGATCATTATATGGTTCGAATGCCTAATTTTACCCATACGGGCTTGCATCGAATTACTATTTACAAAGTAAATTCTGAATACGTTGATCTCTATGAGTATCGAGAGCAAGACTCTCGGGATCTTCAGGAACCGCTCACTAATATTGAAGGTGGACTGGGAATATTCACAGCATTTAACAGCAGTAGTGTCACCTTTACGGTTTCAATTTAAATCTATCCACCATTTCAATCGATATGGACCAGGTAGGCGGGAAAACATGCTGTAATACACATCCCACCTTGAGAATCTCTCGTCTTCTCCCTTTCGGGCTTCGCCGTGGTGCAGCAGTGAGACGAAACGGATAACCCACTCCCCGTAGGGGACTAAAAATATCTCTGCATCCCAAGCGCTCTTCGCCGTTAAACAAAAAAAGGCCGATCAAATGATCGGCCTTTTTCGAAAAGCTAGAACGGTAAGCTTACATCATTCCGCCCATGCCACCCATTCCGCCCATACCACCCATACCTGGATCCATTGGAGGACCACCGGCTGCAGCTGGTTCTGGCTTATCTGTAATGGCACATTCCGTAGTCAGCAGGAGACCTGCGATAGAAGCAGCATTCTCAAGAGCTGTACGGGCAACCTTGGTTGGATCAAGGATACCGGCTTTGAGAAGATTCTTGAAATCTTCTGCACGGGCATCAAAACCAAAGTCATCTTTGCCTTCTTTAACTTTCTGAACTACAATTGAATCTTCCCAGCCAGAATTTTTAGAAATCTGGCGGATTGGCTCTTCAAGAGCACGACGCAGGATATCAATTCCTAGCTGTTGGTCACCCTCAAGCGTGATATCTAAAGATTCTGCAGCACGTAACAAGGCCACACCACCACCAGGGATGATTCCTTCAGCCACAGCAGCACGAGTTGCATGCAAGGCATCTTCAACACGAGCCTTCTTCTCTTTCATCTCAACTTCAGTAGCAGCGCCAACATTCAGAACAGCTACACCGCCAGCCAATTTGGCCAGACGTTCCTGGAGTTTCTCGCGATCATAATCAGAAGTTGTATTTTCAACCTGAACTTTGATCTCGTTGATACGAGCAGTAAGTTTTTCTTTCTCACCAGCACCATCAACAATGGTAGTGTTGTCTTTATCAATGATGATAGTCTTAGCATCACCAAGATACTCAAGCGTTGCGTTCTCTAATTTGTAACCCTGATCTTCAGAAACCACGATTCCACCTGTGAGAATAGCAATATCCTCTAACATGGCTTTACGACGGTCACCAAATCCTGGTGCTTTTACAGCAGCAATCTTCAAGGTGCCACGGAGACGATTCACAACCAGTGTGGCTAGTGCTTCACCATCAACATCTTCAGCGATGATGAGCAGGGGACGACCAGTCTGTGAAGATTTCTCAAGAATGGGTAGCAGATCTTTCATGGTGCTGATCTTTTTATCATAAATGAGGATCAAAGCATCTTCCAGCAAGGTTTCCATGTTTTCAGCATTGGTCACAAAGTATGGGGAGAGGTAACCGCGATCGAACTGCATTCCCTCAACTGTCTCAAGGTGAGTATCCATAGTTTTGGATTCTTCAACAGTGATGACACCATCTTTGCCAACCTTGTCCATGGCTTCAGCTATTAAATCGCCAATGGCTTTGTCATTATTGGCTGAAATGGTTCCAACCTGGGCAATCTCTTCGTTACTCTTGACATCTTTGCTTAAACTTTGCAGATAATCCACAACCTTTAAGACACCAGCATCAATACCACGTTTGATTTCCATAGGGTTGGCACCAGCAGTGACATTTTTCAAGCCCTGTGTGACGATGGCTTGAGCAAGCACAGTTGCAGTAGTGGTTCCATCACCTGCGATATCAGAAGTCTTTGAGGCAACTTCGCGAACCATCTGAGCACCCATGTTCTCACGGGGATCATCAAGCTCGATCTCTTTTGCTACAGTTACACCATCTTTGGTAATGGTTGGTGCGCCAAATTTTTTGTCGATAACGACGTTACGACCCTTAGGTCCTAGAGTTACTTTTACAGCGTTTGCCAGAACATCCACACCAGTCTTCAGTTTGGATCGGGCATCCTGATCAAATTCGATGTATTTTGCCATGTTTTTCCTCTCGTATCTTTTTTAATAATTGTCAGCATAAACTGACTTATAATATTCAAATAATAGCTCTATTAGCACTCAGACCTTTAGAGCGCCAAATTATATTCAGGTTACAATATGAGTCCAAGTAAAAATCAGTTAAAAAGGTAGAGGCATTATCATTTATAAAGTAAATAATAACAGCCATATAAGTTGAGAGCATCGCTTTTTAATGACAAAGAAGTACATCAAAGCATTTGGAAACATTTAGGATAAGTTGAAGCGATTGAAAGAATCAGTCCCGACCACAATTTATTGCGAGCTTAATAAACTAATTCCCGGTACTGCCAAATCCTCCCGTTCCACGACTGGTTTCACTAAGGCTTTCCACCAGTTCAAAGGTGATGGGAGAACCATCCATTGCAACCAGTTGAAAGAGACGATCTCCTGCAGATACCTGGTAATCTTCGGTCTTGATATTGTCTACCATCCCTATGATCTCACCACGATATCCGCCATCTATTAAGCCAATTGAATTTGACATCCTTAACGGGGTCTTAGAGATACTTGAGCGGGGCATGAGGTAGTAGGGTTGACCCCCGGCAGTTTCGCAGGATATTTGCAGTTTTAAGGGTACGGTTTCACCGGCTTTGATGATCTGGTCTTCCATAATGAACAAATCGAGGCCAGCATCACCGGCATGATAGTGTCCATGCTGCTCATACTGCTCACGGGATACTGGATTATGTGGTCGAATTCTTATATGCATCTCTACTCCAACTGGTTTAAATTTCTTCTAACTTCTAACTTCTAACTTCTAACTTCCAACTTCTTAATGAAGCAGCCTATACCACCAAGAATTGCGGCGTCGTTCTTCTTTAATCCAGCGCTCACGCCATTCCAGGCCAGGTGTTATTTCTGTAAAGCCTAAACTTTCATATACCCCTGCATGCACTCGCTGACGCCAATCAAAATAGTTGGGGTATTTATAACTACGATTTGGGTGTACAGCATTGGTTAACAAAATGACAAACATTTGGTTGTCCGGGTCGATCCAGATGGAGGTTCCGGTGAATCCTGTATGACCAAAACTATTGGCGCTTAAATAGACACCCCCGGAACTAGCCTCAGAAGGACTATCCCATCCGAGACAACGAGAGTTTTCCTTTTCCAGCATGTTTGCCCGTTGCGTAAACAATTCAATAGTTTCCGGTTTAAAAATGACGGTATCACCCAGTGTGCCCTTATTCAGCATCATCTGGGCAAATCTGGCCAGATCAATTGATGTGGCAAAGAGACCGGCATGGCCGGTAATTCCACCCAGGGAATGAGAGTTTTCATCATGGACGAAGCCATGCACCAGCATACTGTCCAGTTCACTGATTTCAGTAGGGACAATTTGATCCAGTTTTTGATCGGGTAGATACCCCGTTCCATACATAGCCAGGGGTGTAAATATGACGCTATCAGTGAAGGTTTTTAAATCAGTCCCGGCTAGTTTTTCAAGCACTTTCCCCAGAGTAATTAGTCCAATATCTGAATACATATACTTTGTGCCTGGCAATGTATCTAGTTCAGCTTCAAGCACGCTATCGACCAGGGCTTTCTGGCTGGGAGCTTCCATGGTGTAAAATTGCTTGAAGGGTTTCATCCCAGCTGTGTGAGTCAACAGGTTCTTTACCGTTATGGTCTGCTTCAAGGAATCAATGGTTGAATCAGGTCCGGCAAATTCTGGAAGATAGGATACTACCGTTGTGTCAAGATCGAGTTTACCCTCCTCATATAGCTTCATGGCTGCAGAGGTAGTGGCTATAACTTTGGTAACTGATGCCAGATCAAAAATATCCCCACGGTAGGTGCGCCTGTCGGAATCGTAGGTATGTTCGCCAAAGTATTCGTGTATAAATATTTGACCATCTTTGGCTGCCAGAAGGACACCACCTGGCCAGGCATTTTCCTCAAGAGCTTGGTTTACATATGGCATGATCCTGCCCGGGTCAGATCCAATGTCCTCTGGAGCTACATGTTGCAGAATCGTAGGCAGGAGGCGGGACTTGACCTGGGTGGTCACACGGGCAAAGGGAATTCCGGTTCTGGTTAAGCCATCGCCACGCTTGGCTATGTCAGGAATGGTGATGGGAAGTTTACCGCTGATATTTGCTCTCCCAACCAGTGCTTTTGCCACTGCTCGTTGCATCTCAGATTGGTTGCTGTAGGCGACGAGGTAGGTGGGAATGCCTGGGAAAGCCCGGATTAAGTATGGAGTGCCAAAACTTGTTACAATCATGTTGGGAGTCTTGCGGGATAGGGAATCAACAAAATCGCTTTGGAGGAGGGGTAGGAGTACACGGTCCTTGTTCATCTTGGTGCGACTGAAAATATTCACAATTACATCAGCTGAATCAGGGATGCTTGCCAGAACATTATCATAGGTGGTGGCAAGATCTGTATTATCCAATATCCAGGCTGAAGAATTATTAAGCGATCTCTGTAAATCGGTCTGAATAACTGATCTATCATGATCATGATCCCAATCCCGAATATCAACAATATAGACATGTTGGGAGTCATTGGCATTGACTGGCACCAGGTTCAGACTATCCCTGATCAGGGTAATGGCTTTACTCATTATCTCACGGGACACAGATTTATTGTGTTGTGTACCTAATCTTGCCTGCATATCAGATAGACTCAAAGTTTTCTTTTTGTTCAGACCTAGCTTTTCCTTGAGGGTCAGAATCCTGAGGACTGATTCATCAATACGAGATTCGCTGATCAAACCATCTTTGACAGCTTCTTCAACCCAGTCAATTGAGCCTGTGTAATTTCGATTCTGAATAATGATATCAGAACCAGCTTTTATTGTCTGAATCAAGGCATATCGATCGGGATAGTGCTTGGTGATACCACCCATGGCCATAGCATCGGTGATGATTGCGCCTTTGAAGCCTTGTTTTTTTCTCAAAATATCATGTAGCCAGTAAGGGGAGAGGCTGGATGGAATACCAGGTTCCATCTGAAAATCACCAGCATCCAAATGACCCACCATCACCAGATCTACACCAGCATCGATGATGGCCTGAAAAGGTTTGAGCTCAACATCCCACAGACGTGCAGAATCCGAAGGAATTTTAGCCAGAGAGATATGTGAATCCGTCTGTGTATCACCATGCCCGGGATAATGCTTGGCAGTCGACAACATGCCCTGTGACTGTAGACCCCGCATGAAGCTGATGGCATAACGCGAGACTTCATCAGGATCCTCGCTGAAGGCCCGGGTGTTAATAATAGGATTAGACGGATTGTTATTTACATCCACTACTGGAGCAAGAGCTAAATGTATCCCCAGGGCACGTCCTTCTTCTGCTGTGATGCGACCTGCTTCAAAGGCTAGCGTTGGGTCACCCGTAGCGGCAAGTGCCATGGGCCAGGGGAGCTGAGTTCCTGCACCAAACCTTGCCTGAAGACCGTATTCAAGATCTGCCTGGACCATAATCGGTACCATGGATCGCGATTGCATTTCATTGAGGAGTGTTAGCGCTGAAGCGGTTTCACCCCCCCAGACATGCAAAAATCCAATACCATCAGATTCGAGCAGGTTATCAATTTCCTGCCAGCGGGCTGATTCGGCTGACAAGTAACCCAGTCGCATGGAATAAACCATCATCTGAGAAATTTTTTGCCGAAGCGTAAGTTTCTTTAGAGTTGACCGCACCCAGGGTGAAGAATCCACACTGGCAGGTTGACTACTGCATGTAATCAGTACCAACGTTGCAATGAATGTTGCAGTGAGTTTAAAATTCCGAGAATAATTCATTGAGTGTCCTGAACGAAATTGACAATATGCTTAGAAATGAGTGAAGTGAGTATGATCTTCGGCTAAATCTTTGATCAGCTTAATCTGCGTCTCAGTCAAAGATAAGCTCCGTCGTTTCATCATGAGCTCAGCTGTCTGTATGGCTTTGTCCAATTCATGGGTTCCATTGCCCCATGAGAACGAAGGTATTGCACGGGGTGGAAAATCAGGCTGGAAGACGTTACAAAATGATCCGATCAGGGTACCGGTATTCAATCGAACCCCAATGGCTGTTTTGCAATGATCTCCGATGATGGAGCCAAGAAATTGACGACCACTTTCATAATTATTTCCATCCCAGGAAACGCGGATCTGCTGATAGTTGTTCTTCATATTGCTGGTGGATGTCCCAGCTCCCAGATTTATCCAGGAACCCAGAATGGAATCACCTAAAAACCCATCGTGACTCTTATTTGAATAGGGATGGATGATACTGCCCTTGATTTCACCACCTAGATTGCATACCCTGCCCACAACAGATTGCCTGATGAATGTGGAGGGTTTGAGAGAGCTTCGCTTTCCCAGATAAGATGGTCCCACGATGGAACTGAATGGACTGATTTTGCAATCTTGATCAATGATAATAGGTCCATTGCTAGCATCGAGATGTACAAATTTTCCAATCTGGGCTGTGTTATGGATGAAAATATTGCGATCAGTAATTGTAGAAAGGTCTGGGGGAAGCTTGGTAAGAATATTGTTGTCTTTTTGCCATAGCTTCACATCAAACTCTAGTGCAGGAGCGATATAATCCAGATAATCCCAGATCCAATTAGGTTGATGCCTACAAATTTCTGAGTCACACTCTATTTTGTCTAAAGTGTTGAGCGCCTGGTGAAAGTCAGTAGAGAATTTCATTTCTGCCCCAGGTCGAGCAGCTACAATGTGGCCATCTATAACAACTGCAGTATTAGTAGAATCTTTTAAGATGCTCAATACACTGGGATAAATCCATGCCGGTGTGGCAGCATTTAGAAAGATGTCATCCTGATCAGCATTTCTGTTAATTTGTGTCTCAGTGTACTTCTCAGCGTGTTCTTTGGCCAGGATGGGACGCACCCAGAGTTGCACAGAATCTTTTGGTAGAATGCGTTGCGCCCTCTCCAGATTGGAATAAATGCCATAACGAAGCTCAGCGACGGATCGTAAAAGAGTTATGGGGCCAAAAGGGGAGAGATTCTCCGGTTCAAATAATATATGGGCGCTCATCATGTTATCCTGTTTTATGCTGTAATAAAATATCCAGTTAGAAGATATTACCTGTGCTTTTATTCCCTGATTCAGGAACTTAGATAGCAGGATTTTGTCTATATTGAGTACTCACTTGAATCTAAGCCGACTCCCTGTTGAATCAACACACAAAGCCATAGCATTAGTAAGTAAAAAAGATTAACTTACTACCCTGTTGCATACAAACTGAAAACAAAGATTGTAAAGTAGACATCAACAAACTGATAATTTCATCGTATTGATGCTGTTTGTTGAGCTTTGGGGTTAGTCATGAAAAAATCAAATTTCCATTTCGTCCGTCAAATTAATGAAATTTCTGTACTGCGTATTGTACGCGACGAAGGACCCATTTCCAGATCTGAAGTAGCCCGTCGCATGGGCGTTTCTAAAGTGATTATCGGTGGCATTGTCCGCCGTCTCATTGGAACCAATATTCTTTTCGAAATCGGTAAAGGGGAATCCACTGTTCAGGGTGGTCGCCGTCCGGTCATGTTGGAGTTTAATGCAAATGCTGGCCTGGCCATTGGAATTGAAATACATTTACATCGAGCCACTATCCTCGTCACGAACATGAATGCAGAAATTGTACACGAAGGTGTCGTGAACTTCAATGATAACACTAATCCCAAGGGGATTCTAACCCGCATCATCAAATCGATTGAAAAGATGATTGGGGATCAGGAGAAAATGAATTCGATTCTGGGAGTAGGTATTGCTTTACCGGGACTCATTGACTATGAATCTGGTTCCATCCTAACCACACACTCCTTGAAAGAGTGGGAAGGCTTCCCCATAAAATCTTTTCTTGAAAAGGCACTGGATACCAAAATCTACATGGAGAATGATGTAAAGGCAATCACTCTGGGTGAATATCACTGGGGTGCTGGTCAACACGCGAAGAACGTGGTGTACATCTGGTTGGGTGAGGGTATTGGAGCAGGTATCATCATCAATGGTGATATATATCGTGGCATCACTGCTTCTGCTGGCGAAATTGGCTATACTGAATTTTCTGCTCGAGGGATTAATCGTGGCAAATATCCCATTCTCTACCAGGATCAACGTCGATTTGGAGAGATTCTGACCACACCGCATCTTGAAAATTCACTGCAAAAGGCTGTGAATGCCAATGGCAGAATGACAAGCCTCAAGGATTCTGAAATCAATCTTCAAAGCATCGCATCCGCTGCAAAGAATCATGATCCTCTCGCTCTTGATGCGCTGAATGAGTTTGGAGAAATTCTGGGTGTACTTACTATTGGTGTGATCAATTTATTCAATCCAGAGTTGATCATCATGGGTGGTCCGGTCATCGATAAGTGTCCCATGGTGCTTGAAGCAGCGACTCGGAGTGCCAAAGGAGATGTATTATTGGCTCCTGCTGAAATCGTTGAGATTAAAGCTGGCGCGTTGAAGAATCGGGCAGGGACGCTGGGAGCAGTGGGCATGGTTCTCCAAGATCTATTTAAACCACCAATTGTTAATCTTGCAACCTATCGGTCGCTGATTTTACCTGAATAATTGGTATTACTTGGAGGATCGGGAAATCTGGTCTCGGAGTATGGCTGCTTCCTCATAATTTTCAGAGAGCAGAGCCATTTGTAGCTCAATTTCAAGCTTTTCAAGCACTGGTAATTCGGTAGGGACGCCATCATCTGTGATACGGTGCTGTAATTCACGAAGCTGGAAAATTTCAGGACTTAAATCGGGCTGGGGGTCTTCGAGCACATTTTTATAGACATGTTTGATCTGACGAACGCCCGCTTTTAAAATTCTCAAAGCTTCCAGCTTATCATTATCTTCGAGTTTTAGCATAGTTTTTGCGCTGGTATTCATCATCATTACATAAGGTCTATGCTGCTGACTCGTAATGTTTTCAACGGTTCCAGCGTAATTAGCAATGACATTGAGAATATCAAGATTATGGCGCGTATCTCGGATAACTCCTTGATAGTCTTTCAATTGATGAAGACTGAGATAGCGATGATAAAATTGCATCCCTTCCTGTCTCAAATTAAAGGATTGCCTCGGATCAAGCGTGAACTCTTTTTCTTTGGCTGCGATCGATCTGTACAAGTCGAGATAGGACTCAAAACCCTCAGGACGATAGCCATCAGGTCGACCAGTGTATTCCATCTGGATGAGACCAAGATCAACCCTCATCTGAATTAATTTCCGGTCATTTTTGGCCTGAATTATCCGGGCACTCACCGTAAGAGGGTCAAAGGGCCATTCGCTTAATATCTTGCTAATATCCATGGCGTCTAATTAAATCAGAACTCAATGTTCCACAATGAGATTCTTAATTTACTCATACCACCCGAATTAATTCGGGTGCTAGCAGAGACTGCAAAACTTCTAACATCTAACTTCTAACTTCTAACTTCTAACTTCTGTCTTCTGAATTCTCAATTCTAGCTTCTTCCTGCTTCTGTCCTATCTTGACTCGATGAATGCACACTTACACAATAGAGAAATAATCCTGCTGGGCTTAGCGCCTATAACCAAAGACGTACATGGCATGTGGCATAAAGGGTACCCAATCCATCAGGGTGAGACAGAATCCAGTATCAATTTTGCCACACTTTATGCACACGAAAAGGGGATTATTCCGGATCAATCACTGCTTAGACAGGAGTGGTTAAACTTTGTTGACACCTTGTTGACGGCGGGTTTCCATCTCCACATCGTGCCTTTTCCAGATGAGTTGAACCGCCCTGATAGCCTCTATCATGATGCTGTTTTTATCCGCGATAGCGGAATAATATTTCGTGGTATCTGGATAAAGAGTCGTTTTAGTGTAAAAGACCGGATATATGAAGGTGAATTCCATACAAAACTGATTGAAAGCAAATTAGGCAAGACTGTGGTTACTTTGCCCGAGGGAGCCTTGCTTGAAGGTGGTGATATCAACTATCTGGAAACCAGTCGAGGTAGCTATTATTTTGGGGGTCTGTCGCGTTCTAATAAGGCAGGGCATGATTTCGTTCGAGGCATCATTCGCCCCGATCACTATATCCTAGTAGAATCTGAAGGATATCATCTGGATACGGTGTTTACACCAGTCGTCACTGTGGACAACGAGATGGCCGCAGTCATTATCACCGCCAATATGCTCAGTGAAAAAAGCATGCAGGAAATTCGCTCTTTAGGTGTGAAAATCATGGAAGTATCTCAGATGGACTCATCCGGGGTAGAGGATCAACTGGGGGATTATGCAGTCAATGCCTTGATCGCTCCGGGAATAATGGTGAATAGCAGCAAATTCTCAACACCTGGCATCGAAGAACAATTGACTGAATTGGGTATTCAACGCTATGTGACTCCCCTGACCAGCTTCCGTTATGCTGGTGGTTCAGTTCACTGTCTCACCAACGAAGTCTACTAGAATAATTCTTTTCATACTTTGGTAAATATGGGACCCGTCTCCGTTCCGACTTACTGTCGGAACTACGCCGTGGTTATCCTGACAACCTTGTCGGGATAAAAAAAAAGACCGGTGATTCACCGGTCTAAATAACACCATAGTCGTAGCGACTATAAAATGGGAAAAGCGTCTTAAGAAAAGGTAGCCATATGTTTGGCTATGCGTGATTTCTGATTGGCAGCTTTATTCTTATGGATAATTCCATTTCCAGCAACCTTATCAATAATAACCATAGCGGAATGTCCGAGAGCAGTTGCGTTCTCGGCATTGTCTGCAGCCATAGCTTTTTTGATAGCACTTTTCATCATTGAATTATAATGTTTATTGCGTATACGAGCTTTTTCAGCTTGTCTGATACGTTTTGCGATAGTTTTTGTTACGGGCATATTTATTCATTCTCCTCAAAAATGCCCGCGAATATAGATGCGCACTACACCTCTGTCAACGCTTTAAGTGGAAATAAAAATCAAGCATTTGCACGTCCTTAAGTCTGAGTAATCCATACTAAATAATTTTCTAATTCGAAAATTCTGTTTTTGCTTTGCCTCATTTCCTCCTACCTTAACGAATATTTTGTTATGTTGCGATATGAAGAGTTTTAAACATCATGTCTTAAAACTTGAAATATTTTGGCGATATCGTCACTCAGGAGGAGAGTAAGATGAGCGATCGGATAGAAGAAATCAAAGATTCCTTGAGGTTGGTTCCTCTATTTTCGGATTTAAATGACAAAGTACTCGCACGACTTGCTGAGGTTTGTCAGGAAAAATCCTATGATAAAGATCAGCATATCCTCCACCAGGAACAGTCAGGAGACAATTTTTTTATAATTGAGAGTGGTTCGGTTAAGGTCACCCGTTTGGCAGAAGATGGTCGTGAAGCAGTGCTGGCCTTCCTGCGTGAAGGCGATTTCTTTGGTGAATTGGCTATCCTGGATGGTGAAACCAGATCAGCCAACGTCATTACCCTGAGTGAATGCAAAATTCAAACAATTAACCGACGCGAATTTTTAGATCTCCTGGATCACCATCCCTCGGTGGCCACAGCCTTGCTCATGGAATTAGCACTGCGCCTACGGAAAACTGATATGCATTTGGAGTATTTGACACTCAGCGATGCTGAAGGTAAAATTGCTTCGATCCTCATCGGATTAGCTGAAGAAAATGGAACCTATAAGATGGGCGACGTGACCTTGGGGAACATGCCCATGCAACAGGATATTGCCAACATGGCCGGAACGACACGCGAAACGGTTTCTCGCATGATGAAAAAACTGGAAGAGAAAAACTGGCTAACCAGGGATGGACAAAAAGTAATCATTCGTAAATACGGTAAATTTAAGGAAATATATCAGCTCAAATTCTGATTCTATTACCATGAAAATTGATCTCAATGGAATATTAGATTCCAAGCGCCTGGCCATTTCCCGGGCGCTTTCATTTGTAGAGAATACTGATAATCTTGATATGGCTATCACTGATGCCTTGTTTCAGCATCTCGGTCGTGCCTATCGTATTGGTGTTACCGGTCCTCCTGGAGCAGGGAAAAGTTCGCTGGTTGATCGGATCATTAGCTATTGGCGTAATCAAGACAAGCGCATTGCTGTGATATCTGTTGATCCCACCAGTCCGTTCACAGGGGGAGCCATTCTGGGTGATCGTGTCCGCATGGGTAGGCACTATGCTGACAAAGGTGTCTTCATTCGGTCTATGGCCACGCGGGGTAATCACGGGGGCTTAGCGCTACGGGCTCAGGATGCTGCAGATATTTTTGATGCGGCTGGCTTTGATATTATTGTCTACGAAACTGTGGGAGTGGGGCAGGTGGAGTTGGATGTGGCCAAAGCAGCCGATACAACACTGGTTGTGCTAGTCCCTGAATCCGGCGATGACATTCAGGCAATGAAAGCGGGTCTCATGGAAATTGCCGACCTGTTTATTATTAATAAGTCAGATAGACAGGGTGCCAATCAGGCTTTCGCCCAAATTCAATCCATGCTTGAGATGAGACATCCAGAAAAAGGATTGTGGCCACCCCAGGTAATAAAAACCAGTGCACTGAAAGATGAAGGCATTACTACTTTAACGGACGCACTGGTTGAGCATCGTCAATATTTAAATGAACATGGTATCATCCGTCAGAATTTCAGGGATAGAATTTTATTTAAAATCAAATCTCATATTGAAGAAAATGTTCTGCATACATTTTGGAGCGAAGAAAGACGAAAACTACTCGATCAAGCCATGACGACGGATAGTGTTAAAAACATCTTACCTGGGAAAATTGTGGATTCTCTTTTGAAGGATGAAGCGAAGTCGCCTCAGGTTTAGATTTTTTAAGATACCCGAGCGAATCGAAGACTATTCATCAACATTTACATCCCAATCTTGAAATTCACCATCCTGGTTGAGGGAGCGATGTAACTCCATTACATCACCGCGGTGAACCCCTATCAGGTAGATTGAACCACCTCCCTGGTAGTAATAGGACATTTCAGTGAAATTATTACCGTCTAATTCACCAGATTTAATGGTGTGCCAGTCCTGGGTCATAACCTTGCCCAATTCTTCTGTAGGATAAACACCCCACTCGCCATAATACGCTCGGACTTCGTTCCGTATTGATCCCAGGGCAGCCTCACCTTCAGCTCTGATTGCTTTTTCAATACCACCCCGGTAGATGGGCACAGCAACTGCAGCCAAAATTCCAATGATAAGGATGACAATCATGAGCTCCACCAGACTGAATCCAGATTTAGAATTATTTAGGGAAGCATAGCCTGCTAAGCCAGGTCGCTTAATTTTTTGTAGGCACATTCGATTCATAATCAGCATATAACATAAAACAGGACATGAGGGAATTCAAACTCAATAATTCCATGTATTAATGGTGCAGAGATTAATTGTTCATGACATATTTTGATTTGATATCGTTGGCATATTCAGGAATCCGCTATTTACCAAAAGGGGGGTAGAAATGTTCATGACAACACTCAATTGAGGTTTGTCTCACCTCTAATCCTTTTATCTTAATAGACTATGTCAAAAGTTACTCATAACGAAATGCCCCTGTTGGATCACCTTGAAGAGTTGAGATGGAGAGTTATTAAGTCATTCAGTAGTATTCTCCTATTTGCGATTATTGGGTTTATATTTTCCAACCACCTTATTCATATCTTGAGTATTCCCATTGAGCAAACCGAGCCAAAATTAGACCTTCTGAATACTACGATTCTAGGTGTCTTTCTGGCAAAAATGCGGGTAGCTGTGGTTCTGGGAATTGTATTTTCTCTGCCAGTGATCATTCACCAGATCTGGAAATTTATTGCCCCGGGTCTGCTGGACGATGAACGAGCCTTTGCTCCAATGCTTGTTATCACAACCATCGTGAGTTTCGTCATAGGAGGGCTATTCTCATATTTTGTGATGATCCCTTGGTCATTAAAGTTTTTTGCAGTGCTGAATCATGGTCTTGAAGGTTTGGTAAATTATGTAACTATCACTGATTATCTCAACTATATCACCATTCTCATCCTTTTTACAGGAATGGCATTTGAGTTACCAGTGGTTGTCTTCATTCTGGCTAAAATTGGCATCGTGACCCCCAATATTTTAAAGAAAGTCCGACGCTTCGCATATCTCGCCATACTCATGGTAGCTGCTATTTTCACCCCTGCAGATCCATTCACCATGGTTGGTGTAGCACTACCCATGGTTTTGCTATATGAGGTGAGTATTTTTGTGGCAAAATTTGTGAAGCAAAAAAAGATGGAAAAATCCGATCTGGAAGAAGTTGATTCTGAGGGCATAAATAAAGAGGACGAGTTACTTGAAGATTTCCTTGGATGATCTCCTACGGCCTATACAGGCTGAGTTGAATAGCTTCCAGCATTATTTTGAGAATGCCCTCAAATCCCATGTCTTCCTGATTAATCAGGTCATGAAATATGTTATTGCCCAGAAGGGCAAAAAGATGCGTCCCATGTTACTGCTTTTATCGGCAAAACTCAGTGGTGATTGTACTGAACAGACCTATTCTGCAGCCACTCTCGTAGAAGTTCTACATACAGCTACTCTGGTTCACGACGATGTTGTCGATGAAGCTGAAACCAGGCGTGGACTCCCCAGTATTAATTCAATCTGGCGCAACAAAGTAAGTGTGCTAATTGGTGATTATCTGTTTTCTAAAGCCCTAGTGAAGATGGTAGCATTAAAGCACCCTGAAATGCTAGAATTGCTGGCTCACACAGCCGATAAGCTGGTGACCGGTGAAATTGATCAAATCGACCGTGCTCGCTCGGATACCATGACTGAAGACGCATACTATGCAATGATTGAGGACAAAACTGCCTCACTCCTTGCTACCGGCTGTAAACTGGGTGCCATGACTACCTCAAACGATAAAAAAGTTTGGGATGCCCTGTATGAATATGGACGTAACTTTGGAATTGCCTTTCAAATCAAAGACGATTTGTTCGATTTTGAAGGACGTGCATCATCTGTGGGGAAACCCATTGGTTTGGATGTCAAACACAACATGGTAACCTTGCCGATAATACATGCTTTGCAACAATGTGGTAAATCAGAACAGCGGGAATTTAAGCGTATGCTTAAACGGGGTACTGATAAAGTCATTCAGCAAAATGTGCTTGAGTTTATTAATCGCTATGGAGGACTGGAGTACACCAAACAAAGGCTCCAGGACTATTCCGATAAAGCCAAAGCTTCGCTGGAAGGATTTCCTGATTCACCTATCAAGTATTCCATGATTCAATTTATCGATTTCAATATCCAACGCGAGAAATAAACCATGACGTGCCACATTCAGGTCAATAATCTGGCACTCTCTTATCGCTGGAAAGAATTCAAAAAATATATTTTTGCGGATTTGAATCTATGCATTCCAACTGGGGTATTTGTGACCCTTGTAGGAGGTAATGGCAGTGGCAAGAGTAGTCTTGTAAAACTAATTATGGGCTTGGCGACACCACAAATCGGCGAAGTTTTAATAAATGATGAATCGGTCAGACCTGGATATCCAGATGCGGTCAGGCAGAACCGGATTGCTTATCTATCTCAGCAGATTGAAGATCTTTTCTTCTCAGAAACAGTTGCCGAAGAATTGAACTATCATCGTACCGCTCTGGCTGATCTGGCTACCCAACAAATCATTGAGTCCCTTGGTTTAGAAACTTTTCTTGATAGACGTGTGGAGAGTCTGTCAGGTGGGGAACGACAATCTCTGGCATTGGCACAGTTCATGATGCAGGATGCACCGCTGTTAATACTGGATGAACCAAGTTCCTATCTGGATCAGGGAAAAGCTACCATACTCAAATCATTTCTGGAGGAATCTCATAAAAAGGGGAAGACAATCCTGCATGTGACCCAGTTCGATTCAGAGATTAAATGGGGAACTCATGTAATTGATCTCGATGAGCCTAAGGTGAAGCTGGCAAGCCTATGAGTCTTATTATTCCAGCATTGAAAAAACTGTATAGCGATAATTCAGACTTTAACCTTGATTCTGATGAGCTCACTCTGAGCGGCGAGGGCTATACCTGCATTATTGGAAAAAATGGCTCGGGAAAAAGTACTTTTGGTGAAGCCCTGGCAGCTTTATCAGTCGCGGGTATAGAAGATAAGTGGTATTACTTGCCTCAACATCTCGATCGTTTTCTATTTGCTGAAAATGTACGCGAACAATTGAGTGCTTTGCTTTCGCAGCAGATTGAAGAGGCCAAATTGGTAAGTCTGATTGAAGAATTGGGGTTCTCAAATGCAGCAGGAATGCTTGAATTCCCGTTTTTGCTCATGAGTGGGGGAGAACGTCGTCGGATGGCGCTGGTTTGTGTATTCTATCTGGATCCAACCCATTTGATTTTGGATGAGCCAGAGATTGGTGTAACAGCAAAAGAAAACATGGTGCTTCTATCAAAATTACATAATTTGACCGCCAGAAATGCGAAGCTTATCGTCATCTCGCATAACTATGAATTTATGAGGCAGTCCTCGGATATTATCTGCCTTATAAATGGAAAAATTGCTAAAGCGGGTCGGACTCAGGAACTTATATCTGACCCCCTGTTTAAATTAGATGAATATGGAGTTAGGATTAATTAATAGATGGCTACTTTTGCATCCATGAAAAAGTTCTTCACAGCAGCAAATGTGACCTCAGTGGTTCGTGCTTTTATGGTCTTTCCCATTGTGTATTTATTGAATACCTGGGAGGGCGGAATCGCGGAATTCCCCCTATGGGCGATTTTCTGGATCGTTATGGCCATGTTTTCAGATTATCTGGATGGTTGGTTCGCGCGCTCCTATCATGAAGTGAGTCGTTTTGGGAAGTTCCTGGATCCCATTGCTGACAAGATTGTTATTTTTGGTGTGCTTTTCTTTGCAAAGCCAGTCGCTGAAGCGGTACCTGGTTGGTTTGTGGCTTTTACCATCATTAGAGAAGTATTAATATTTGGATTAGGCTATCTGGTCAGCAAAGATTCAAAGCGTGATATGCAAGCGAATCGGACTGGTAAATGGTCTATTTTTCTGACCAGCATTACCTTCATTTTGATGATATTTCAACTTGACCCATGGGCTGACTATCTGCTCTACACTACCGTTGCCATCGGTTCTATTTCGCTCTTCTTCTACATGAAACGTTACTACCATCTCTATCAGGTTGATGTCAAGAAACCCTCGTAGTACCTGATTTATTAAACCTTTAAGTAAAGTGTTGAGATATGATATTTTCGTCAGCTTTTAATCGACTAAAACAAGGTTTAAGTCGCTCACGTACCCAATTTAATAATCGCATAAGCAAATTATTTACTGGATCTGTACCTCTTACTGATGAATTGCTTGAGGAGATCGAAGAGATACTCATTTCGGCTGATATCGGTGTGGAACTTTCCATGGAGATAATCGAAGATCTACGTAAGAATTTTCCTCTCAACCAGGTTGTTGATATGGGTTCTGTGGTAGAATTTCTAAAATCCGACCTCATGCAGCGTATGGAGGTTAAGCAGACTCCCATTGAACTCACGGAAAAACCACATGTTATTCTTGTGGTGGGAGTGAATGGTACAGGAAAAACCACTTCTATCGGTAAGCTAGCCTATCACTATACCAGTCAGGGTAAAAGTGTACTCTTGGTAGCGGGAGATACTTTCCGTGCAGCTGCCATAGAGCAACTGGAAATATGGTCCCAGCGGAGTGGGGCAGAGTTGACCAAAAAAGAAGCGGCTGACCCAAGTTCTGTCGTTTATGATGCCCTTCAAAGTGCGCGTCAGCGAGGCATAGATGTGGTGCTCATTGATACAGCGGGACGCTTGCATACCCAGAAAAATCTCATGATTGAATTAGACAAGATTCAGCGTGTTGTGAAAAAGGTTATTCCAAGTGCTCCTCATGAAACCGTATTGACCATTGATGCAACTACAGGACAGAATGGTCTTATACAAGCTCGCCAGTTTTCAGAGGTCACACCTGTAGATCATCTCTTTCTCACCAAATTAGATGGAACAGCTAAGGGTGGGATAGCCATAGCTATTCATCATAACCTTGACATCCCCGTGAAGTACATAGGGATTGGAGAGCAGAGAGAGGATATTCAGGATTTTGATGCTGCCAGTTATGTGCAGGCCCTATTTGAGGTAGATTCGTAGAAGTCGTGGTTAGGAAGCTGGTGAATATTCATGATTGTTCTCGCGGGGTGCGCAGAGTCGCAGAGACAGAATTTGTAAAAAAATTATCAATAAGCATACGATAGAGTAAACAACGTGCACGAAAATAGCATTTCAAAGATCAACCTAGATTTAAGTATCAAGATACATCAAGAATTAGGTCCAGGGTTGTTTGAGTCTGTATATGAGAGCATTTTATGCTATGAATTGGAGAAAGCTGGATTAACAATTATTGCTCAGGCAGATATTCCCGTGAAATACGACGGAAAGACATTTGGCAAGGGCTTCCGGGCAGACATAATTGTAAATGATAAAGTTCTCATAGAATTGAAGTCTGTTGAGAGGCTTGGCAATATCCATAAAAAGCAGGTTCTAACGTATCTGAAGCTTACAGATTTAAAACTAGGACTTCTCATTAATTTTAACGAGAAACTGTTAAAACATGGGTTTGTCCGTATAGTCAACGGTTTGGAAGATAATCTCCTCTAAATTCTCAGCGTCTTTGCGATCTCTGCGAGAGGAAATATATAGTGAATAACATGAATAAAAAAGTCCACATCATCAGTCTGGGGTGCGTGAAGAATACCGTTGATAGTGAGATCATTGCCGGAGGGTTGGAGTCAGCTGGAATCCAACTTGTGGATGAGCCCGAGGATGCCAACACCATCATCATCAATACCTGTGGTTTTATTGGCGATGCCAAGCAGGAATCTGTTGAGGTCATACTGGAAGCTGCTCAATTGAAAACTGAGGGGAAACTTGAAGAGTTGCTGGTAGCGGGCTGTCTATCAGCACGTTACAAGAAAGAACTCACACAAGAAATGCCAGAAGTTGACAAGTTTTTTGTTACCGAAGATTATCGAAGGATCTTTGACTCTATCGCTTCGAAACCGCATCTGGCAGACGATCCGGATCATCGCAGAAAGCTCCTGACTCCCAGGCATTATGCCTATCTTAAGATTAGTGAAGGCTGTGACAACGTGTGCAGTTTTTGTGCAATACCTCTCATGCGTGGAAAGCAACGCAGTCGAGAAGTAGAATCCTTGCTGGGTGAAGCAAGATCTCTGGTGGCTCGAGGTGTAAAAGAATTGATTGTGATTGGTCAGGATACAACCACCTATGGATGGGATTTGAAACCGAAGCGTTACCTGCATGAACTGTTGGCTGAGTTGGATGAAGTCGAGGGTCTGAAATGGATTCGATTACACTATGCACACCCTTCCCATTTTTCCAGGAAGCTCATTCCTGTTTTCAGGGAAGCCAAGCGGATACTGCCTTATCTGGATATCCCCATACAACATGCCTCCTCAAATATGCTCACATCAATGAAGCGGGGACTGGATGCTCAAGGGCTGCGCAGGTTACTATTGGAGCTACGCCAGGAGATACCACAACTGAAATTAAGAACCTCCGTAATTGTAGGATTTCCAGGTGAAACCGAAGAAGATTTTGACACCTTATTGGACTTCCTGGAAGAGATTCAATTTGATCGTCTCGGTGTGTTTACTTACTCAGAGGAAGAAGATACCAGTGGGGCAAATCTGGAAGATGATGTCCCTATGGATGTGAAAATTGAGAGAATGGATGCAGTAATGGATTTACAACACCACCTTTCTTTCAATCGGAATCAAGCCCTGGTAGGTACAGAGCTTGATGTCATTGTTGATGGTCCTGATCCGGAAAATGACCAACAAATGCTGGGTCGCACCATCTGGGATGCACCTGAGATTGACCAGCAGGTCATTGTTTCAGGTGAGTTTGAGCCAGGGAGTATTGTCAAACTTACGATCGATGATGCTGGAGCCTATGAATTGTATGCCTCAGGGCAGGGTGATACCACTATTCGCTCGGACAATATCAACTAAATAATCATTTCGTTTGACTGAGTATAGTCTTCCCATAAGCCCATATCTGGGCATTCGAGTAATTCATACTGGCAAAAGCATGTCGAAATGCTTATATCTTTGCAACTTTCAACACATAAGCGGGATGCACTATGACCGATAAAAAATCCAAAGTAATATATTTAATCGATGGCTCAGCCCTTGTCTATCGATCTCATTTTGCATTCATCAGGAATCCATTGATCAACTCAAAGGGTCAATTGGTCAGTGCTATTTATGGCTTTATGAATGCCCTGTTGAGACTGATGACCCGTGAAAATCCTGAGTATCTCGCCGTGATAATGGATACCAAAGAGAAAACTTTTCGACATAAGCAATTTCCTGACTACAAGGCAACTCGTGAAAAGATGCCAGACGAGCTGGCAGCCCAATTACCAGTGATTGATGATGTGGTTAGCAAATTGAACATTCCCTATGTAAAGAGAGCAGGTTTTGAGGCTGATGACATTATTGGAACCATCTGCAAACTTGGCGCAGATCAAGGTTTCGAAGTAAAAGTGCTGTCAGGCGATAAAGATTTTGCCCAGTTGGTCAATGAGCATGTCAAAATAGTGAATCCCAAGGACAACAAGGTCTGGACATCTGAATACGTAGAAGAGAAGTGGGGTGTCCCCCCTGAAAAAATTATCGATTTGTTAGGTCTCATGGGTGATGCCTCAGATAATGTGCCCGGAGTCCCTGGTGTGGGTCCCAAAACGGCCGTAAAACTGATTCAAGCGCATGGCAGCATACTTGAGCTGTTTGAGAAGCTTGATAATGTTAAAAATCCAAAATTAAAACTCAAGCTTGAGGAGAACAAGGACAAGGCACTGTTGTCTCGAGAACTGGTCACGATTAAAACTGATATGGACGACATGCCGAGTTGGGATGAGATTCGCATCGAATCCATGGATATTGATGCAGCCAGAACTGTTTTTCAGGAATTTGAACTTTTCAACCTCATGAAGCCTCTGGATGATGTGCGAGCGCTATATGCAACTGGAGATGCTCCTGTCAGGGAGGAAAGATCTCACAGCTATACGGTAGTAAAACACATTCCTGAGCTCATCGAATTAGTCGAAACTCTAAAAACGAAGGAGATGGTAGCCTTTGATCTGGAAACCACCAGTTTAGATGTACTCACCACAGAAATTGTGGGCTTGTCATTTGCCTGGGAAGCCAATAGTGCAGTGTATATCGCTGTGAAATATCCAAATCCACCTGATGGCTGCTTTACAGCGGACGATATTGGTATCGTGCTTAGAGAACTCAAACCATTCTGGGAATCTGAGACCATCAAGAAGACGGGTCACAATCTTAAATTTGACTTATCAGTACTGAAAAGCTATGGGATTAACGTATCCGGGGTTGGTTTTGATTCGCAGATCGCAGGCTATCTGGTTAACCCAGGTGGTCGCGGATATGGTATGAATGACCTTAGTGTACAATACCTGGGCATTGACCCCATCCACATTGAAGAGCTGATTGGCAAAGGCAAAGAGCAAATCACCATGGATCTAGTCACTTTGGATGTTATTAGTGAATACGCAGCCGAAGATGCAGATATATCTTTTCAACTCTATGAGTACCTCTCTGAAAAAATTGAACAGGATAAGCTCAACTCAGTACTGGCGGACATAGACCTGCCCCTGATCCCCGTACTCATGGATATGGAGCGAGAGGGCACCTTTGTGGATGCTAAGATCCTGAATGGCATGTCGGAGAGCCTGGGTCAGGAACTGGTTCGTCTTGAGAAAGCGATCTTTGAAGAGGCTGGAGAAGAATTTAATGTGGCTTCTCCCCGTCAGGTGGCTGAGATTTTATTCGAGAAAAAGGGTATCAAACCTATTCGTAAGACCAAAACAGGCTTCTCAACTGATGTAAACGTCCTGCAGATCCTGGCCAAGGAACATGCCATCCCACGTTATATGCTGGATTATCGGCAGGTCGCCAAACTCAAATCGACCTATACAGATACTTTACCACTATTGATTCATGAAAAAACGGGTCGTATTCATTCAAGCTTTAATCAGACTATTGCTGCAACAGGTCGCTTAAGCTCAACCAACCCTAATTTTCAGAATATTCCGGTTCGAACTGAATTAGGTCGGGATATACGTAAGGCATTTCGTCCGCAATCAAGCGGATGGAAAATATTAGCGGCAGATTATTCTCAGATCGAATTGCGTCTCATGGCTCAGTACTCCAAGGATAAACGCCTGATTGAGGCTTTCAAAAATGGTGAAGACATTCATACTGCCACAGCTGCACATGTCTTTGGCACCAACTTATTCGGTGTCTCTGAGGATCAACGCCGTCGGGCCAAAGTGGTTAACTTTGGTATCATGTATGGTGCTGGCCCATTCCGGATGTCAAATGAGCTTGAGATTTCCCGGGGTGAAGCTGCTGAATTGATCAGCGATTACTTCAACACATATCCTGGAATCAGAAATTATCTGGATGAGACCATTGAATTCGCCCGTGAGCATAAGTATGTCCAGACCCTCTTTGGCAGGAAGCGTCCAGTGCCGGATATTGATGCCTCAAATCGAATGAGTAGAGAAGGGGCAGAACGTATCGCCACCAACATGCCTATTCAGGGTACTGCTGCGGATATTATTAAATTGGCTATGATTCAGGTTCACAAACGGGTTAAAGCTGAGGGTTTCAAAGCCAAGATGATTCTGCAAGTACATGATGAATTGGTTTTTGAAGTTCCAGATGCTGAAATTGAAGCACTTTCCGTACTGGTGCGAGATACCATGGAGCATACAGTCGAGTTGGATATTCCACTTACTGTGGATATCGGTATCGGTGAAAATTGGCTGGAGGCACACTAAATCCTTTATCTGGAAATAATTTCCAGATATCCTCAATTAAATAGTTAATAAATATTCCTAATTAACTAACCCGCATTATATTTGACGACATGTTATTTGTCTAAACAGTTTGGTGATTCATTAAATGGTCCTGTTCCAGGTTCATTTAGTTGAAATATGTTGCGTCTTGTAGCTCTGGATAAATGGATTGAGTCTTGTTTACAGGGGGCAATAATTAATAAAAATGATTTATTTGAGAAATTCTGTTGATGGAGGATCTGTCATGAAGAAATTGATCATAATCACTCTCGCTGCAAGTTTGATTGTACAGACTGGTTTTGCTCAGAATAAAATGGGTCAAACTGGGGCTCAGTTCCTCAGTGTTGCCTCTGATGCCTGGGGTGGAGGCATGGCTGAAGCCATGACGATTATTGAGATGAGGAGTGCGTCATTGCTCTTTAATCCGGCCGGAATGGCTCGCATGGATGCAACCATCGATGTTATGGCCAGTCAGAATCAATGGATAGCAGATATCACTCACAATCTTTTTACGGTAGCTTTTAGTCCTGCTGATGGAAAATATGGTGTTTTTGGTGCCTCGCTAATGACGGTTGACTATGGTGAGATGCAGGGGACCATGGTATGGGGGAATGACAAAGGTTATATCGATACAGAAATATTAAACCCCGGCGCCTATGCTGCCGGTGTTGGTTATGCCACAGCACTTAGCGATAAATTTTCAGTGGGTGGTCAGCTAAAATATATTGGTTTGGATTATGGCAGAAGTGTCTTTCCTGATGAGGATGGCAATGCAGATACGGTGAAAAGCCATATCGCCTTTGCGAATGCCTTTGATGTTGGCACCATTTTTAAAACAGGCTGGCACAGCCTGGCCTTTGGTATGTCAGTTAGAAATTTTTCTGATGAAGTAAAAATGGAGAAAGAAAGCTTCCAGTTGCCGCTGACCCTCTCATTAGGTATTGGTATGGATGTTTTTGATTTGTTTCGTGACAGCATGGGCAGTCAACAGCTTCAGGTTGCTGTGGATGCCCTGCACTATCGCTCGCATCCAGAACAATTGAAAATTGGCATCGAGTATAAACCTGTTGATCTGCTAGCACTTCGAACAGGCTTTTATACAAGTGAAGATGAGAATACCGGTAGTTTTGACGAGAATGACCTGACTTTTGGGGTGGGCATTCAACAATTCGGTTTAGTGTTTGATTACGCTTACACACCTAAAGGCGTATGGAATGAAGTACATCGTGTCTCGGCACGATTTTCATTCTGAGTCTGGGGAGGATAAGATAATGACTTTTGCAAAGAATATTTTAAAAGCTGCTATTCTTCTCGCTGCTCTGAACCTCGCTTTTGCAGGTCAGACAGGTAAGATTTCTGGTACCATACGAGATGCCCAGAATGGTGATGCTCTGATAGGTGTCAATATCATCGTTGATGAGCTTGGCGTAGGCGCTACTACTGATCTCGATGGTCAATATTACATTCTGAATCTTCCACCTGGATCCTACACTATTCGCTTTTTGATGATTGGCTATGGCCCAATTATCAGTGAAGAAGTCCGCGTGGCCATGGATCAGACTACTACGATCAATCATGAGATGAGTTTCAAGGTGTTGGGAGTAGAAGAAGTCAGAGTCACTGCCACACGTCCCGTTATAGTCAAAGATTTATCTGCCAGCCAAATGTACATAAAGGAAGAAGCCATTGCTGAAATTCCGATTGATAATGTGGCCAGTCTGGTTGGTTTGCAGGCAGGAGCCGAAGGGGTTTCAATTCGTGGAGGAGGCAGCGCACAAACTGCATTTATCGTGGATGGTTTCCAACTGAATGATGGCCGTTCAAATTTGCCTACATTGGCCCTATCGCTGAGTTCTGTGAAAGAAGTCCAGGTGCAATCTGGTGGCTTCAATGCTGAATATGGTAACATCCGATCTGGAATCATTAATGTGATCACAGCTGAGGGTAGTCAAAAAGGATTCGATGGTTCATTTTCATACTATTATTCTCCACCAGCTCCCAAAAATTTTGGAATCTCACCATATGATAGCGATGCCTACTATTTAAAACCCTATTTGGATGATGATGTGGCCTGGCTGGGGACCACAGGCGAGAGTTATGAAGATTTGAATTCGAACCAGGAATATGATCCTAACGAGCCATTTGATGATTTCAATGGTGACGGGGAATGGACCGGTTGGGACAGCTACACCAGAGCCCAATATGTGGATTTCGAGGGTTGGAATGCTCGCTCACTGATCACACTTCAAGATGATGATCCAACCAATGATCTAACCCCTGCTGCGGCCCAGCGTGAATTCCTGTGGAAGCACCGACGAGAAGGCTTTATCACAGAACCTGATTATACCCTCGATTTTGGATTTGGTGGTGGTGTCCCCGGCATGGAATCAATCGGGAATACAAGGTTTTACCTCAGTCATCGCAGCAAACAGACAAATTTTGTTGTACCCCTGTCACGGGATGCATACACTTCAAATACAACCCGCCTTAAATTGAACTCAAATATCTCTAAAAGCATGAAATTGACCACCAGCTTAGCCTATTCAGAGGATCGTTCGGCAAGTACTTATAGCTGGACGACGACACCTACTGGATCGATGGTGAGCTCAGTCTATAGCGTAGCAAGTCTGGTCAAGGGTGGTAATAACATTCTCTTTATGCCAGCTTATTACAGTCCCGCCGACATTTACCGCACAAACCTGGGCTTCAAGCTCAATCATATGTTGGATGAGAGCAGCTTCTACGAAGTGGTTTATCAATACTTGAGGAATAAGTATTCAACATTTGCGACTGAAGCTCGCAGTGATAGTCTTATTGAAATCTCTCCTGGAGTATGGCGGGATGAAGCCCCTTATGGCTATGATGGAGGAGAGTGGATGAACTTGGGACGCGACAATAGCTTGATCCAGAATCATTCATTTAAAATCGATTATACCCGTCAGTTCAATGATAAAAATCAGGTCAAAACGGGCTTTGCCTTAAATTATGCAGACCTGCAGATACGGTCATCTACCGAAAGTGAAAAAGATACCTGGACAAGAGATCAGATTTATGATCGACCACCCTACAGCATGGCTCTGTATATTCAGGATAAACTAGAATATGAGGGATTTATTGCCAATATTGGCATACGGGGAGAGCTGAACAACCCCAATGCCCCAATTTATCAGCTTGATGAATATGACCCGACTTTTGGTCAAGGCTATGGAGCCGATCTGGAAACGACAGCAGAGACAGAAGAGGCTAAGAGCATCTGGACTTTGAGTCCACGCCTGGGAGTTTCACATCCAATTACGGATCAGTCCAAACTATACTTCAACTATGGTCATTTCCACTCAGAACCAGCATCATCTTATCGGTTCAGACTCCAACGTGAATCCAATGGGCAAGTTACCTCAATTGGCAATCCAAACCTTGAGATGGAACGGACCATTGCATACGAATTGGGATACTCACATAGTATATATGAAACGTATCTTTTGAATGTGGCCACCTATTACAAGGATGTATCCAAACAACCTGGGTGGATTACCTATACCAACGTAGGTGGATCAGTTAATTATATCACACCTGAGAATAACAATTATGCGGATATCCGTGGTATTGAATTCACTCTGTCAAAACTTGAGGGCAAATGGTTTACAGGTTTTGTTAACTACACATATATGGTTCGAACCTCTGGATATTTTGGGTTGCGACACTATTATCAGGATCCTATTGAACAGCGCGATTATGAGAACATTAATCCGGTAGAATCAAAGTCAGTACCCACTCCCTATGCCCGCTTGAATATGGTATTTCACACACCGCAAAAATTTGGACCAGGAATAGCTGGTTTCAGACCTCTGGAAGACTGGAGACTGACTCTCCTGACAACTTATCGGGCTGGTTCGACCTGGAATTGGACTGAGTCCAACCGTACACGTTACCGTCCCTGGGTTGATACATACAACATGAATAGCAGACTATCGCGAACCTTCAAGACAGATATGGGAGATCTTGAATTCTTTATGGATGTCTCCAATGTCCTGAACTCAAAATGGTTGAGCTATTCCGGGTTTGCAGGAAGCAGAGATTGGCAATCCTATAGAGCCTCACTGCATCTGCCCTGGGAAGAGGGCACGGAGCATGGCAGTGATGAATTGGGTGTCTATAGGTCATGGGACACCGACTATCGACCCATATTTGCAGTTGATAGTATCGGAATCGTCCAGGGTGCACCCCAATCCCATGAGATTTATTGGGACAAGAGTAATGATAGTTACCGAAAGTGGGATGATAGTATAGATGATTGGGATGAAACACCTATCAGTCAATCTGACATTGACAAGTTGATTGAAGACAAGGCTTATATTGATATGCCAAATATCCGCTCCATGAGTTTTCTTAATCCTCGCCAGATTACACTTGGCGTAAGAATTAAGTTTTGAGGTTCACAATGAAGAAAATGACAATTATTACTTTCTGTCTTACCCTATTTGCTATCAATAGCTATGCTCAGGTCTCCGGCTCAGAAAAACGTTATCTACGAGTTGGTTCCCTGCAATCACATTTCTCAGCATATGGCTCAGAAAGAGCCTGGACAGGTGCCTATTATGAAGGTTTACGCTGGCCAGCCCAATATCCCTATCAAGATAACTCTGTCATTAAGCGTGCCTGGGTTGCCTGTCGGGATTTTGAGGATGAGGAAGGTGTCGACTTCTCCAGATACGCAGTTTATTTCTATCTTGGTGATGAAGGCATATCGCTTTTTCCCATGGAAATAAAAGAAAGTGCCAAATTTGCTAATCCCAATATTTATGTCGATGGAGAAGATTTAACCTCCATCTTTGCCAATGAAATTGATACGCTGGATGAAAACCAGATTCCTGATCGAATCATCACCAATGTGGTCAACACCTCAATGGGTCTCACCCAGACTCGTACGGTTCTGGCTTATAGTCAGCAATATCATGACAATTATTTTATCAAGATTTACACCTTTACCAATACAGGTAACATTGATTGGGATGCTGATATCGAACTTACAGATTCATTACGTGGGGTTCGGATGGGCTGGGGAACCCGCTACAGTATGGGTCGTGAAACTGCTTCGTATACTGAAGGGAGTCAATCCTACGGAAAACACAGTTGGGTTACCAGGCGTGGTGAAACTTATGCAGATCACCATCTTGACGCCATTACTGTAGCAGATCCCATCAAAGATTGGATCAGAGCTGGATTTTCTTTTCTGGGTCAGTCAAACCTGTTAACCTGGGACAATATTGGTGCTCCTGATGTAAATGGCAGTGGCCGACTGGTTTCGCCACATCATACTGGATCTGCCATTTTGCATGTTGATGTGAGTGCTTCGGATTCCAGCGATAATATCAATCAGCCGACCTTTTTGGGATGGCATGCTGGCGATACCTATCCAGGTGTTGGTTTCCAGCGTGTGGAAGATATTCCAGGGATGACTGCTGTTTACAGCATGCTCAGTGGAAATCCCCATGGTGGAGCTTCCAATGGGGGTACCGATCGCATGGATGACCGTTTAACCTCCATTACCCATCGTCTTGATCCATGGACGATTCACGGTGACGGGGGCGGGACCAACGTTATGATGACCTATGGTCCATTTGACCTCGCCCATGGAGAGAGCGTCGTTATTATTGAAGCAGAAGGAGTCAGCGGTCTCAATCGTCAAGCGAGTGAAGAGATTGGGGCAAGATGGCAGCAGGCCTATCAAGATCCATCAGATTCAGGTCCATTTGATTTACCAGATGGGTCAACCACCACTGACAAGGATGAGTACAAAAATTCCTGGGTCTATACCGGTAAAGACTCCATTATGCTCACATTTAGTCGTGCCTTAAGAAATTTTGACAATGGCTTCGATATTCCCCGAGCTCCACAACCTCCAACAAGTTTCAATGTTGAGTCTGGTGGAGATCGTATCAGTTTAAGCTGGCTAGCGAGCCCTTCTGAATCCGACCCTGACTTTGCCGGATATCGCATCTTTCGCGCCATTGGTAAACCTGATACGACTCATGAAGAGATATTTGCCTGTGGAATTGGCACGGATCATCCTGTTATAGATTACTATTTTGATGATACGACGCCTGTCCGCGGACATGCATATTATTACTACATTGTTGCCTTCAATGATGGTTCAAACAATCAAACTGAAATGAACCCAAAGGGTTCGCTACATAGTGGACGATTCTATACGCAAACCACAAAATCGGCCGTGCTGAAGCGCAAGGCTGGTAATGATCTGGAATCCATCCGAGTCGTCCCCAACCCATTTAACATTAGACGAAGTGGTACCAAGCTGGACTACCTGGGAGAGAATAACAAACTCATGTTCCTCGATATTCCTGGCCAGTGCATCATTCGTATTTATACAGAGCGTGGGGATTTGGTCAAAACTATTGATCATACCGATGGGAGTGGGGATGAAGAATGGAGGGAGATGACTGATTTCAGACAGACTGTCGTGAGTGGCGTCTACCTTGCTCATTTTGAATTACCCGATGGTCGATCCACCTATCGCAAATTTCTCATTATCAGGTAGGATTTATCGAAATCTGGTAGTTAATAAAGTTTATGTATTAACCGAATGTGGTTTATATTCGGGCAAGAAAATAGTTAGGAAAAAGTTTTTGGAGTTCCGCTTTAATGTTGACGAATTATAAAATTTGTGTTCAAAAGCATTATAAATCGAGGATTAGGAAATGAAGAAGCTGTATAGCCTGTTGCTCTTGTGTTTGTTAAGCACAGCAACACTTGCATCAACGACTGGAAAAATCACTGGTATTATCACAGATAATGAATCAGGAGAACCGCTCATTGGTGTGAACGTCATTATTAGCGAATTAGGGATTGGTGCTGCGACAGACTTTAATGGGTACTTCGCAATTCTTACTGTACCACCAGGCGCCTACTCTCTTGCTGCAAATTATATAGGATATGCCACGGTTACTTACAGTGATGTTCAGGTGAGAATTGATTTGAACACGACACAGAACTTTGCATTAACCAGTCTTGCTCTCGAAGGGGAGGAAGTTGTTATTGTAGCGACAAAACCTGTCGTGCAACAGGATGTGGCATCAAGTCAACGTCACCTGAGTGCAGATGAGATAGTTGATATGCCTATTAATAGCGTCAATGATGTTATCGGTCTCCAGGCAGGTATTGAAGGCATGGCCATCCGTTTTGGTGGGGAGGACGAACTGGTTCTCATGATGGATGGAATTACGTTAAAAGATGATCGTACTGGTAAACCGGTATCTGGTATCCCACTGAGTTCTGTGAAAGAAATCATGGTGCAGTCGGGTGGTTTTAATGCTGAATACAGCGATCTTCAATCAGGTCTGGTTAATGTGGTGACTCGTGAAGGTGGTAAGGAAAGTTATTCCATGAGTTTCTCTTATCGTTATAGTCCGCCAACACCCAAACATTTTGGCATGTCTCTATTTGACGAGGATGCCTATTTTATGCGACCTTATCTGGACGACGATGTTGCCTGGACTGGAACGGACAATGGAACCTGGGATCAGTACACTCAGGACAGGTATCCCACATTTAGTGGCTGGAACAAAGTTTCTGAACAACTTCTGTCCGATGAAGATCCCACCAATGATTTAACTCCTGCAGGTGCCAAACGACTGTTTGAATGGCAAGTTCGACGTGACGGTGAAATAACCAAACCAGATTATTCTATAGATGCTGGTTTTGGGGGTCCTGTTCCCGGTATCAGCAAAGCCCTGGGGAATATGAGATTTTTTGCATCCTACAATAGCAATCAGAATATGTACCTCACGCCCATGTCGCGGGATGCTCACCGTGATTGGCTTGGAACTCTGAAAGTCACTTCAGACATTAATACCAAAAGCAAGCTATCCGTTACTGCCTTAAGGAAAGGGGTTACCGCATCCACATCAAGTGGTACGGGGCAGCCAGATATTTTTAGCAGTATATGGGGCATTGCCAGTGTATTTGGTACCAATTCTCAGCAATCATGGAAGCTTCTATATCCTGACTATTATTGTCTAACAGATATCAATACCAATTTGTATTCTGCGAAGCTTACCACCCTTATTAATACTAATTCTTATTACGAGGGTATCGTTGAGTATTCGAAAACAAGTTACGATACTAATCCTGGAGAGCGGCGTGATACGACCCTGTATGATATATTTCCTGGAGCTGATGAATTTTTAACAGATGAAGGACCATTTGGATTTGATGATGGTACTTCAGCATCTGTAGCTGGCATATTCTCAATGGGACTTAAGAGTAACTCTAGAGATACCTCAAGTACATCACGATTCAAGGCCAAGCTCGATTACACCAACCAGGTCAATCAGCATAATCAAATTAAGACCGGTGTTCAGTTTGAATATTTTAACTATAACATGAATTACGGCGCCATAAATCCTGTTTTACCAGTAGGTAGACCATATAGTACCTGGGAGCGCAGCCCCTATCAAATGGGCATCTATGTTCAAGATAAACTTGAGTTTGATGGTTGGATTGCCTCCATCGGTGTGCGCGCTGAATACTTCGACCCCAATACAGAGTGGTACGATGTGGATGATTATGATGACGTCTTTTTCTCTTCGAATTATAGCGATGGTATCGAGGATGATATCCCCACAAAAAAGGCCAAGGGTACGCTGACTTTCCTCCCTAGAATTGGTATTTCGCATCCCATCTCTATAAACTCAAAATTGTATTTTAATTATGGTCATATGCGCCAGAAGTTTAGTCCGGATGAACTCTTTGGCGTACGTCGGGTAACAGGCGGGGAAATGTCAACCTTTGGTGATCCCGAACTTCCCATGGAGAAGACAGTGTCTTTTGAACTGGGATACGACCATTCATTGTTCGACCAGTACCTGATTCACATTTCGGCCTATTACAAGGATAAATCGGATCAATCCTCAACCATCGGTTTTGAAAGTAACACAGTGGACTATTCCCGTTATGCAGCCATCTTCTACCAGGATATTCGTGGGCTTGAGATTGACGTGCGGAAGAGTCGGGGAGAATGGATTACTGCTTTTGCTAACTATACTTATGCCATTTATAGCTCGGGACGATTCGGTGTGCGTAATTTTTTCCTAAATCCGGCAGATCAGCGTGAAGAAGAAGCTAATTATGCCAGACAAACGCAATACAAACCCTTACCACGACCCCGTGCGAACTTCAACCTCTCTTTCCATACACCTAATCACTTCGGACCCACCATTGCAGGGGATAAAATTCTTAGTGATTGGCACGCCTCATTTAATGGCAGTTGGAAAGCGGGTGCCTTTGCCACATATGGAAATGTTGCCGGTATAGATAACAATGTACGCTGGAAAGATACATACAACGTTAATGGCAAGCTTTCCAAGACCTATCACATGGGAAACGTGAATATCACCTTCCTGGCTGAAGCATTCAACCTCTTTAATTTCAAACACTTTTCAACAGCTTCAATGGCCACTGGCCAAAATTATGTTGACTACAAAGAGTCACTTCATTTTGGTGAAGAAGTTTACGATGAACTTGGTTTCAACCATATCAGTGGTGATGATCGCTTAGGTGATTATAGACCTCTGGACATCGATTATCAGGCCATGGATTTTCAATATTCCGCTTATGCTGAAGATGGATCTGCTCTGGGTGGTATTGAGAATATATACTACTGGATCGAAGAAGAGAACATGTACATGAGTTATTCAGCAACTGACAATGACTGGAGCCAGGTCAATGATGCTACAGTCCAGAAAGTAATTGACGACAAAGCCTATATTTACAATCCACCCAATGAATCACTCATGTTTCTTGCGCCACGTGATATTTTCATGGGTATAAAGCTCTCGTATAATTTCTAATTCAACTGTATTGAGAATTATTCAAGGAATTCAAATGAAACGAAATCTATCAAGAATCAAGATCGGCAGCTCATCAAGTTTGGTGATGCTCGTACTGATCCTTGCATTTGTAAGCCTGAACTTTGCCGCTGAATTCCGGTGGATCAAGGTAGGCAGCTTACACAACTTCTATCAGGCCATTGGATCAGAACCGGAAGAAGATGTTGGTTCCGAACAGCAGTTTGGAATGCGCTGGAACGCATTTTACGATCATCAGGATATGCAGGCCGCCAAAGGCATGTGGATTGCTGTCGCTAACTATGAAGATCCCGTAGCCAATGCAACTTTTGAATATAAGATTGCCCATTGTGGACCACGTCCACGTCCTGAAATCGCAGCCAATGAATTCATGCCCTCAGCTTTTGGGATGACTGGAAAATTTGCAGCTCCAACCATTATCGTGGATGGAGAGCTGGCTTCAGACCTGGATTGGGATGATCTTGTTGATGAAGGTGGTTATGATGTATTTCAAAAGGCTGATCGCCAGATTTACAATTCTGTCAACACTTCAACTGGAATTTCATTCGATAGAAATATATATGCCTTCAGTCAGCAGTATTATGACAATTTCTTCATATATGAATACACCTTTGTAAATACTGGCGTAGTTAGTCTGGATGAAACTATCTCCCATGACAACACCCTTGAAGGTGTATATTTTCACTGGCAGTTCCGTAATGCTGTAGCCGGCGAAGGTACTGTTGAAGGTTCAGTTATTGATTGGCGTGGCCGCAGAGGCTGGGGAACTCCTCAAAATTGTCGCTGGGGTATGAATACCATGAACAGCGTTATCGGCGAGGATCCAGACAATCCAGTGACAACTTCAATGTTCGCCGACGAATACGGGCGCATGGGCATAGATGAATTCGACTATGACAATGAATCGATGCGCGCTTATTACAGTTGGCATGGACGTCATTCCACATTGAGTTATGATAATATCGGATCGCCGAATTATCAAGGCTGGCTGGCTGATGGTATGTTGGGTGCTTCTCAATTCATGGGTGCTGTAGTCTTACATGCCGATATGTCTACCAGCGATAATTCAGACAATGTCTACCAACCAACCACCACTCAAAAAATTGAATCCAATGATGCTGAAACGGTAAACAACAATCAATTCAGTAGTGCTCGAATGGAGAGAGGCTATACTCAATTCGTGGCTGCCGGTCATGAGCCTCTAAATCATGCTGAACAGGTAAAATCACAAAACCAGTTCCCAGATCAATTTTCCGTTGCAGGTGGCTATTCTCAGACTTGGTCCTTTGGGCCATATACCATGGCTCCTGGCGATACAGTTCGTATTGTGGTAGCTGAAGCTGCGGCTGGATTAAGTCGTGAGATGAATCAAAAAGTTGGTAATACCTGGTTTCGTCATGTTGCTTTAGGTGAAACACCAACAGCTGAAATGCCTGATGGATCAAGTAAAACACTCGCTAGCGTTTCTGATGCAACTGAGTATAAGAATTCATGGGTATATACAGGTCGTGATAGTCTTATGGAAAGCTTCCGTCGAGCTAGATTCCTGTATAAGAATGGTCTGGATATGGGTAGCATGACACCTCCAGATCCACCACAATCCTTTGAAGTGACTTCTCAAGGCAACAGGATATTCTTGACCTGGTCTGAGAATGCCTCCTTAACACATGCAAATTTTGAAGGATACAAGCTATACCGTGCCAAGGGTCAGTATGACTCAACATACTACGAAATAGCTGATTTGAATGAATCAGACGGTTCACTTGCACATGAATATTCAGATATGTCTGCTGAGCGCGGTCAGTTGTATTTCTATTACATCGTTTCCTACGATGATGGAACAACTAATGTACTTGAACCAGGTACAGCTTTACACAGTAGCCCTTTCTATACCAGAACCAATAAGGGCGCATCAATGCTGAAACCACCAGCAGAGAATATTGATAATGTGGTTATTGTTCCAAATCCATATGTGATCTCAAATAATACACTCCAGTATGTGGGTGAGCAGAACAGTATCAAATTCTGGAATTTGCCCAGCGCTTGTGAGATCAATATCTTCACCGAACGCGGGGATAAGATTTATACTTATGAACATGAGGGGAGTGGTGTTGCAAGTTGGAATCTTATGACCTCATCTCGCCAGATTATCGTGAGTGGTGTCTATATTGCAACATTTGAGACACCAGATGGTGATAAAGCAATCAAAAAATTTGTAGTCATTCGCTAAGGGTGATTGGACCCAACGGAGGATTTTTAGAAATGATGAAGTGGAATCAATATTTAAAGGGTGTGATTGGCTTACTAATTGTTAGTCTGGTATTCATTACCTGTGAAGATTTCGATGACGAAAAATATGAGTTAAGCGCTCTGGATGAAGCCGCTGTTTCTTCCATGGCAGACACCCTCGAAAATAGTTTGCTAATGAGAAGTGCTGCCATTTATGATGATGGAACCAATCTGGGCGTTCGTCTTGTTGGAGGAGGCACTGATACCATAATCATGGCAGTCGATACCAGCGGGTTAGAGCTTATCGATATTTATAATGCTTTGGGAACTGCAGGACGTGGACCTTTTGCAGTGAACGATACAGCATTTGTCACTAGGCTCTCAGCTGACAGCCTGTCATTTCGTTTATTGTCTGCTACGAGTGCTGGAACCTATGTCATTTACCTAAACCACCATGCTCAACCCAGTATTTTTGAAGAAAATTCAGGAAGCATGCTGAGAGTTGAGTTGGAATCAGATGATATGACTCCCGAATTGGTGGCCAGCTTATACAGTTTACCTGGTCCAGTACCAGTTATTAAAGGCAGATACGAGTTTGAACTTGCAGCTGGTACTTATTTGTTTGAGTTAGCTCGCATGGAAGCCACCACATTGGATGATTTTCGCGTCGTCCTTATGCGCGAACAATAAAATGATCAATCGCTAAGGGACATGATGATTATGAAGAACAAACTACTAGCAATTCTAATGACCCTGCTTCTTTCAAGTACGGCGTTTGCAGAATTTACAAAACTGGCCCAAACAGGTTTTCAGTTCCTCAGTGTCATCTCTGATGCTAGAGGAGCTGCTCTTGCAGGCGCCATGACCACCATACCTTACGGATCGAGTTCTCTCTTTTTTAATCCTGCCGGTATGGCCAAAATGGAAGGTAGAGTTGATATCGTAGCCAGTAAGAACACCTGGATTGCAGATATCAATCATACCACATTGAGTCTGGCCTTCAATCCCGCCCAGAATAGGTATGGAGTGTTTGGATTTACGGCTCAATCTGTGAACTATGGGGATATGCAGGGCACCATGGTTTGGGGTCACGAACCTGGCTGGATTGAAACACATACCATCCAACCATCTGCCCTCAGTCTGGGGTTTGGTTATGCAGTTAACTTATCTGATAGATTCTCCATTGGCTCTCAGGTTAAGTATGCTGCCCAGCAATTGGGTGGTGCCGTTGTGGAAATTCACCCGACCCAGGCAGATGTTGAAGATAGCCTTTCCGTTCAGAAGTTTTCTACCTCGGCCATCGCATTTGATTTTGGAACCTTATTCAATACAGGATTCAAAGGAATTTCCTTTGGAATGAATGTGAGAAATTTTTCCAACGAAGTGGCTTATCTGGAAGAAAATTTTCAATTGCCACTCACATTTACTATGGGATTGTCCATGGATTTGATCGATCTGATTCCAAATTTTTCTAATGCTCACTCTTTATTGATGAGTGTGGATGCAGTTCATTCACGATCCTATCCTGAGTATCTGAATGTTGGTTTGGAATATAAACTTTTGGATATGCTCTATTTTAGATATGGGTACCTGAACAATCGCGATGAGAGAGCTTCTTCCTTTGGCTTTGGCGTCTCACGTTTTGGTTTGGGTGTTGATTACGCGTATATACCTTTCGGAATACTGGACGAAGTTCAGATGATAACCGTAAGATTTACATATTAGACAAATGGTCTGTGTAGGATTTGGAGATTTAATATTATGAGAATACAAAATTTATTCAGTTGCTTAATCGTTGGCCTCGTTCTCATTGGGGGTATTGGCTGTGAATACGACGATTATCCTGATCCTGTCTGGGATCCAAATGATGAGGGTGGAGCAGCACCAGTAATCACTTCTATGGATCCTGCGGATGTGGCCTATGATGGTCTCACCGTAGTAACCATTAACGGGGAGAATTTCTCACCCACACTCACACAGAATCAGGTCACTTTCAATGGTGTTGTTGCTGAAATTGATATGGACCTTTCTACAGCAGCCCAATTGGTTGTAACCATGCCCGTTGTGATAACTGACGCTGCTTTAAATGCGATTAGCGCTGTCCAGGTAATGGTCGCCGTTCAAGGTGCCTACGCTGGTGCAGTCTATGCCCAGGATTTTAGCATTGAGCGTGCTGTGATTGAGTGGGGCGGATTCATCGGAGAAAAACCTGAAAAGCTCCCAAATGCTATTGCCGTTGATGCCGATGAGAACGTTTATGTAGCGGCTGGTGATAAAATCTTGTACAAGCTGGATACGCTGGGTGTCCGGTCAGAGTTTGGTACTGGCTTAAGCTCTGTCACCAATGACTTGAAAATTGGTCCTGGTGGAAACGCCTATTTTGCCAGAAATAATCCCTATGTTTACCGCATTGACGTTGCAGGCGGCGCTGCAGATCGCTGGCACAGGGTCGGTTCAAAAATAGCCTGTTTTGATTTCAATGTAGATCAGAACATCTATTGCGGTGGTAAAAATGATTCTTTGTATTTTGTTGATGTAACTGCTGAGACAAATCGAGGTGTCGCCTTTTCCGATGAGTACATCTACACAAGTTTGCGGGTTTACGATGGCTATGTTTACGTTGCAGGTGTTTATGATGGAGATGACACTGCAGTGACAGTCACTCAGGCAATCTGGCGTCACGAAATTTTAGCTGGAGATGAGTTGGGACCAAGGGAATTGGTCTACGATTGGGCTGATTATGAGTATTCCGAAGAACAGAATATCCTTAGCATGATCGTGAATTCCGATGGGCTTTTCTATATCGGTGTGAGCGAGGGCACTGGACCAGCTATTATTAATATTAATTTTGGGACGCAGAGTGTGGAACCATTTTATAATGCTGTCCTAACCTCTCCGGCAACAAGTTTAACCTGGGGTAACAGTAATTATATCTATTGTGTACGCACAATGGTAGCCTCTACTGATGACTTGCCAACAGGGGCGTTTCGCATTGCACAATCTTTAACGAGTGCGCTATATTATGGGCGCAATTAGAAAAAAAACAGTAACTCAATTCATGTGCTAAACATCAGAAATGTTTGGCTATACAAAACTAGGAGGTATTACATGAAGAGAACGGTAACTATGATGTTAATTCTTTGTCTATTTGCTTTTACAGCATATGGCCAATATTGGGGTGGTTGGACCGGTGGATTAGGTACAGCAGACGCTGATACATTACCAGCATATGGACAGGGAATGGCCGTAGATGGTGCCGGTAAGATCTGGTACACATCTTATTACAGCTCAGAAACAGTCATGGTGGATACTGGCAGTGGTACTGCGGATGATGCACAAAACGTTCGTGCAATCTATGTATTCAATCCTGATGGAACTCCAGCCAGTTTTTCACCAATCACTGAATTGTCGGTTGATGGTGTGAATGATACGCTTTGGAATTCAAATCGTGGTCTGAGAACTGACCATAATGGTGATATTATCGCTGGCTCATGGTGTATGTATTATCGCATAAACCACTTAACTGGTGAAGGTATGGATAAATTAACTCCTTTCCCAACGGCTGATCCAGATGATAGCCCGTGGGATGGTGAGTCCATTACGGCTGCTGCTGTTGACGCTGATGGTAACATGTACTGTAACGCTGTTGTTGCCAGTGTTGGAGCAATCAAGGCTTTTGATCCAGATTGGGAATTGATAGATGACTTGGTACCTGCTGACGTGCTCGGTGGCTACTCACGTACTATTGAAGTTGCCTCAGACGGAAGTGCAGTATATCACTGTAACTTCACAGGTGCTTTTGGACTCGTACGTTTTAACAGTAGTTCAGGCGATGTCTATGGTGATTTCACAGCTGATGTCGATTCCTTATTTCCAGGTCTCTCCGTAGAGGCTACAGGCTGGGATCCAGCTGGTCGTCTCTGGGTAGGTAACACAGCTGGTGCAGCTTTTACAAATTGCGCTTTTTATGCTTTTGACCCTACTACTGAAACTATGGTAGACAGCTTTATTATTGGTGCATCCCACGTTGCTATGGGTATCAAACCCCGTGGTATTGACTTTGCCGCTGATGGCAACACTGCTTATGTAACATATTACAATAGCTGGGATAACGATGCTATCTACAAGATTGAAAAAGATGTTGCTGGCGTGTGGTCACATACAGGTACAATGATCAGTGGCTATGCTCTTAAAGCTAACTATCCAAATCCCTTCAACCCAAGCACAAAGCTTGATGTTGTGATGAAGGATGGTGGCGTAGCAGATCTTCGCATCTACGATATGCGCGGAGCTGAAGTTGCTGTATTGAACAACAACTATCTCTCAGCTGGCGAACATACATTCACATTTAATGCTGCTGACTTTGCAGCTGGTGTGTATATCGCTAAATTTACTGCTAATGGAGCCATGTATACTCAAAGCATGACTTTGGTTAAGTAATTAGCCGTTATTGTTTGAAGAAGGGGCTGTTAATTCAGCCCCTTTTTTTTCGTTATTTTTAAGTACCATATTTTTTCAACTTAATGCATGTAAATTGTTGAGTGAAAATATTGGAGTCCCAAATGAAAAAAAAATTAATTGCCATCGCGACCATTCTGCTTTTAGGGCAGCAAATCGTGGCACAGACGACAAATGATGAGTGGCGAGCAACCTGGGTAATCACCTGGGAACATATCAGTTCAGGCAGCACAATCGCACAGAACCAAGCTCGTGTACGACAAATTTTAGACAACCATGTTGATGCCAACATGAATGCTGTTCTATGGCAGGCCCGTCAGGGTGGAACTGCCTACTATAATTCATCATTTGAACCATGGGGATATTACGCAGGGGGCTCTGATCCGGGATATGATCCATTAGAGTATGCCATTGAGCAAGCTCACTCACGTGGCCTTGAGCTGCATGCCTGGTTTAATACGTTTCAAGCTGCTTCGACTGCTCCTGGAACCCCGGCTGGGGACCATCCAGAATGGGTCTGCCGAGATCAGAGCAATATAGCGATGCCCTCGTCACGTGCTCTTTCACCAGGGTTGCCCGAAGTTCGAGATTATCTCGTTGATGTCGCTATGGAAATTGTAAATAATTACGATATCGATGGAATCCATCTCGACTATGTGCGTTGGAACGAATATAGCGATTTGGCTCTGCGTCAGCAGGCCCTCGATCCAATAGAAGAGATCAGCCAACTTGATCAAGTACCCAATGAGGCGATGTTATTGAATTTGCTAGATCCTCAATCGGGTCGTTATCTTTATGATGTTGACCATCCCTATAGCGGTGGTATCCCAGCGGGTTATGCCAGCTGGCCAGAATTTTGGAGAACCTCAGTAACTACTTTTGTGGAATCACTCCACGATTCCATTCAAACCCAGAAACCCTGGGTTCGTCTATCTGTAGCTGCCCTTGGAAAGTACAATTGGAGTGGCTGGAACGGCTACAACATCGTCTATCAGGATGCCGCCAAATGGTTTAATGAGGGTAGTATCGATCAACTTACACCCATGCATTATCACTGGTTGACCTCAGTCTCATTCATCGGGATGTTACAGGGCAGCTGTCCCGATTGCTGGAGCGAATATATCCAGCCAGGAATTAATGCGGGTCGCCTGTATACTGCTGGTCCTGGATCATATTTGCTGGAGGATGCATGGAGCAATCATGTCGGTATAGTTAATGCCGTGAGAAATGTTAACTGGGTAGATGGTTTTCAATTTTTCAGCTATGGCAGTTGGAGAGATTTTGATTACTTCGAGGCTGCAGGAATCGGCATGTTTTCTAAAAAGACCAAAGTCCGCGATACAGGACTCATTGTAGATGCTACGCCAGCAACACCAGCCATTAGCCTGACTCAGTTAGATGAACTCAATGTTCAGCTTGATATTACAACACCAGCAGGTTTGGCGGAGGATCAATGGTTTGTGGTCTACCGCGATGCTGTGAATAGTATTGATCAGGACCAATCGACCATCATCGATGTCCATTTTGGGCAGGCCGGCTACACGATCGTGGATGCCTTTGATGGAACTCAGGATCATAACGCGGAATATTATTATGCAACTACCATGCTTGATCGTTACTGGAATGAATCACTTAGCTCAGCTAGCGTAGTTTCTGATGTTTTACCATCCTATGCGCCAAGAGTTGAGAGTATTGATCCAATGGAAGCAGATACCGTAAGCGTGGTTTCCATCATTGATATCATGTTCACAAAGACGATGAACACCACGAGTGTTGATTCAGCCATTATCTTTTCACCAGCGGTAAGCATAGAAGATTATGTCTGGAGTTCTGAAGATCATCGACTTAGACTTTATGTTGATGGTAGCTACGAATTTGGCACGACCTATACCATGACCATAGCTGAAACAGCCGTGGATATCAACGATGTCCAGCTGGATGGTAATGGTGACGGTGTCGCCGGAGATGCTTATTCAGTCAGCTTCACAACCCATGGCGTGGATGTGACTGGACCGGAAATTAGATCGATGTATCCAGATGCAGCTGCTGGTGCAGATTCATTTGATGTCATGGGTGTTGTCAGCTTCACATTTGATGAATTGCTGGATCCGGTGACGGTGAATGAAACCAGTGTGACTTTGTGGCTTGGAACTCAGCAGGTTGAGGCCGATCCAGTGCACTCTTCAAATGAATTCAGATCTATCATTGATGTTCGCGCAGAAGAGCCGTTGACTGCCGGTGAGACCTACTCACTCCATCTTGACACAACTATTACTGATACCGCAGGCAACGAACTTGATGAAGAAGTGATCGTCAGCTTTGTCACTCAGCTAAGACATTATACTGAATCGATTCTTATCGATGATTTGCGCGGAACGATGGGGTCCTGGGCGGATCCTGGTTATAGTGGTACAACAGCTGGAATTCTCGGATCTCAAACTGAGTTTAATTATACAAGTGCTGTCTATTTGCCAGCCTCCTACGATTATAATTCAAGGAAAAAATCAGCTTATCTGAAATATGCCTGGGATCCTGAATATGATGGGGGAGACGGTCCCTATATGATCAGAGAATATCTTTCTGGTGGGGCAGCACGGGACATTGTCTTTGATAATTCATATATTTTGCAATGCTTTGTTTATGGAGATGCCAGCGGAAACCGGCTGCGTTTTGCGTTAGATGAAAAAATTGGTGTTTCCTGGCCCAATCATGAAGTATCCATCTATCATGTGGTTGATTGGGAAGGTTGGAGGCTACTGGAATGGGATCTCACCGATCCTGAACAAGTAGGCATCTGGATTGGTAACGAATTACTTGATGGAAGTGGTTATCGTATTGATAGTTTTCAATTGTCTTACGACGAAGAATCAGGTGATGGCAGTGGACAAATTCATTTTGATGAACTTCGCGCTGTCAAAAAGATGCCTGGCGTTTTCATTGATCGTTCCATCGAGACACAGCTACCCTCTGAAGTGAGCCTTTATCAGAATTATCCCAATCCCTTTAACCCGGAGACGGTAATTAGTTTTGACCTGCCTGCCAATATGCAGACTCAAATTTCCATCTTTGATATTCGGGGCAGGGAGTTGGAAGTACTGGTTAATGACAACCTTCTTGCTGGTAAGCATACCATGCGTTTTAATGGAAGCGATTATGCGGCTGGAGTTTATATGGTTGTACTGAAGACTGAATTAGGTACACAAGCCAAGCGGATGCTGCTACTGAAGTAGGACCGTATGGATAATTTGTATCTCTTAAAAGCACCCGAATTAATTCGGGTGCTTTTTTTATCTAGAGAAAAAGAAAATACACAGCTATAAAAATCAGCCCACCAGATAGAGAACCAGCCACATTAACCCAATCGTTATCCAGCCATAAGATGCCTGATACATGTTTGGTCTCTTCATGACAATGGTTGACTCTCTCAGTATTCTTCCCACAAACCTCACATTCAAATTTGGCCTGGATGCTGGCACCAAGAATGCTATCGATGACGCTACCCAGAAATCCTGCAATAATTATTAATAAGACGAGCATCAAATTCCATTCAATAAATCCCATGAGTACAGCTATTGAGACAATGATGGCAGCTCCTAATATTCCACCTGAGGTTCCCAGTAACGAAATCCCACCTGAATAACCTTTGGGAACTCTTTTCCAGGAGAGAATATTCAGGGGCAGAGTTTTGCTAAAACTACCGATCTCTGTTTCCCATGTGTCAGCTGTAGCACTTGCCAGAGAGGCCAGAAACGCCCAATAAAGCCAGTCTATCGAGTAGTTGCTAAGATACCATGCAATACTAAAAATGAGCGGGATACCGCCATTTGCGTAGACTTGAACAATATCACGCTGGGAACCTTTAGAGGAGATGATATCCTTTTTGGATTGTCTATCCGCAATTTTAGATAAAATACTGGAAAGCACAAAAAATGCGATGAGAGGTAACATGGTATGCCAGCTTCCCATTCCAAACATGAATACACCAAGTAGGAAGGCACCAAAACCACCACTCACAGAAAGTGATTTCAGTTTGAAGGCACCAAAACCCAAAATGATGGAGAAAACAACCCAGCCACCCATAGCTGCAAGCGTTTCTGCCTGCATCGAGGATAAATAAAGATCCATTCCCAGCGCCGCAGTTAAAGTCAGGGTAAGGTTATCACTGCCGCGCTTGGAGACAGCCTCACCAACAGTGGCTAAAAAAGCAGTAAATATGGCCATGGTCACCAGGTGGATAAAGGGTAGAGGGTGATTGTTCATCAAACCTGAATATACGGGAAAAGCAAACAGAACCACAATAAAGGTCATCACAAAAAAGGCAATGCTACCGGGCCAACTCTTTTTATCATGCCATAGAATAAATTTATGTTTCGAATTAATCCGTTCGCCAACCACTGTCGCTGCTGTGTCTGAGAAGGCTAGAATCAGCATTGACACTACAAACAGAACAATATTCCTTTCCCAGAACATGATAACCAGCAGGGTAAATGCGATTGGAAAGTAAACCGTCCCAAAAGACACTCTTTCTGTGGTATGCATGCCTTTCAAACTATCCTGCTTTAGTGCTGTATAATTTAGAATCGTAAATATAACCCCCAGGACAATGACTGGTGTACTGGCGTGGAGAAAGAAGGGGGCCAGAGAGACGAGAATGCCGACCATAACATGGACAAATTTTCTGGAAAGCTCTGGAGAGAGCTTGAAAACTTTTCTCGCAATTTCAGCCAGACCTATAAAAACCATGATGATACTGAAGAATACCAGGAAGGCTATCCATTCGTTCGAAAATTCGTAAAATGTTGGCAGAATACACTCCTCTCTGAAATAGACATAAATAGATATTTGGCAAATATCTATTTAACAGGCGCTGGATGTGAATAAATAATTCCAGAAAATACGCATATAAGATAAGATTTGGCAAAACAATATCACACGAATACCTGACACGTAGTTATGTCAGCAACTCACCCATAATCCTGTTGTATGTTTATTCAGAATGCCGATCTTCGCCCTGCCAGCATGGCCCACCAAAAGCGCTAATTAATTGTAAGGAAGGTTCAAGTTTAAAGGAGAGTTAGACTGTCATGAAATGTAAATAGAGCATTGTTTGATATAAATGAAATAATAGGTATGAGTGCTAATATATTGTTAATGCTGTATATAGAAAGTTTGTTTAAAATTATATTATTAACTATAGCTGCGGATATTTATAACGGAAACTAGGTAAGTAAATAATCTCAACTAACCAACCATAAAAATGTATCTATGGAAAAGGGTTCAAACTATATTCGTAGGAATATATATAATACAAAGGAGAAATGTATGAAGTCTAAGCTACTTTTAATTTCCGTTGTCGTCTGTCTGATGGCCTTTAGCGTCTCAGCCCAGGAAGTATGGGGTGATGGATGGTCAACAGATTTTGAGGTTACTGTGCATGAAGGATCACCCTATGGTCCAGATGGTGTCCTTGTTACAGATGAAATTTCATCTGGATGGGATATTGATGCCGATGGAAATCTCGAATTCCTGGTTTTAACAGATAACTCTAATCCAAACGGTGGTGGTATAGAATATCCCACAGGTTTTTCACTATGGTTGTATGAAGCCAATGCTTCTGGTGGATATGATCTTGCATGGTCATTTTGGGATACCACAATGTACACTGGTGGAGCCAGCTTCCCAGCACACACTGTTGGTGATTTAGATGGTGATGGCAATGCTGAGATATTAGTCGGTGTTCCATACGGAACCGGCAACCCGCCAACTGGATCCGCAACCCGCTTCATGGTCTTCGAAGGTCCAGACCTTCCAAGTACACCTACTGCCACGTATAATTTTGGCGTATCGGTGGGTTCAAACACAAGACCATCTGCCATCGCTGTTGGTGATTATGATGGTGATAACGAACAAGAAGTTGCCATGGCTTTTAGAGCCTTTAGCGATGCTGCAGCTAATGATGCCATGATGATTTTTTCATTAAATGGTGGCTTTTTGGGTGGTTTTACCCAATGGACGGAAGAAGTACTTGATACACTCAGTGACGTCAGCAGTATCTATGAGGTTGCAACCTCTGATCTGGATGGTGACGGCATGGAAGAAGCATTTTTCTCTTCTTATAGTCAGGATAAGGCCTTTATTTTTGAAGGTACAGGAACCGCAGATGAATATAATCTGAATGTCGTTGATGGCAGTCCAAACTGGCTGGGTGGTTTACACGCAGTTTCTGCTTGGGATGCTGATGGTGACGGATCAACCGAAGTGTTTATTGGTAATGGACAAGAGAAATTCGTGATTATCGATGGTGTTACCGATGCCATGGACTGGGACAATAGCTATGTTCATGCAATTGATGGCCCCGGAACTGGTTTTCGTGGCATGGCAGTTGGTGATTTTGACGCTGATGGTTTAGTAGATGTATTTAGTGGTGACAATTACCTCTCTAGTGTAACACACTGGGAATGGGATGGTGTGAATGCACTGACCGACTCGGCCTCCTGGGTAAAATCAGATGTATATGCACAGGATACTTCGGTCTCCAACGCAGGCCGTACATACTACGTGTCATTTGGCGGCGCTGCTGGACAAGGTGGCACAAGCGCTGATCTGAATGGTGATGGCTTTTCTGATCTTTGTATTGGTTACGAAGACGGTGATTCAACTGCTACTTCTTATGTTGTAATTGTATCACATGACGGAACAACAGCCATTGCTGGTGGTTTTGGTAGTCAAATGCTTAATACATATAAGCTGTCTCAGAACTTTCCAAATCCCTTTAACCCCTCAACCAGTATTGACTATGATATGAGTGTTGCAGGTGATGTAACTCTAGATATTTATAATCTTCAAGGAAGACTTGTAAATACTATTGCTTCCGGACACAGAGAAAGTGGTAGTTATACTGCTACATGGAATGGTTTGGATGCTCAAGGGACTCCCGTTGCGAGTGGTGTATATGTGTATACACTCAAAACAAACGGCGTTTCACTTTCAAAGCAGATGACATTTCTTAAATAGCATTCTGGCTTAAAGAGGCCCCCGTTTTCAAACGAAAACGGGGGCTTTTATTTTTTAATTATACCATTTATAATTTTCATTCAGTGAGATAATACTATGAAGTTAAATAGCTTACTAATAACCCTGTTATGTAGTTCTTTCTTATGGGCAGGTACGACCGGCAAGATTAAGGGAACCATTACTGACGCAGAGGGTGAACCGTTAATTGGTGCCAACATCATTATTGAAAACACAATGATGGGAGCTTCCTCCGACGGACAAGGAATTTATTATATCTTAAATGTTCCCCCCGGTGAATACACTCTCAAGGTAATGATGATAGGCTATAGTACTTTGGCCATTGAAAAAGTATTAGTCATCACTGATCTTACCACCGATATCAATGCAAACTTGACTATGCAAGTTTTAGAATCTGATGAGGAAGTAACTGTTATAGCTACCCGCTCCATGATTCAAAAAGATGCTACAGCCAGTGCGGCAGTCATCGGTGCAGATGTTATCGAAGATTCACCCATCGAATCTTTTCAGGCAATCGTTCAAACAAAAACGGGTGTTACAGTTGATGCTGCAGGTGCTTTGCATTTCCGAGGTGGACGCGCAAGCGAAGTTGCCTATCTCATTGATGGAGTACCCAATATTAATCCCTTTCATCAGGGATTAGGTGTGGACATTGCCACCAATGCTATTCAAGAATTGTCGGTTATTACGGGTTCATTTGCTGCTGAATATGGGCAAGCTATGTCAGGTGTTGTAAATATTGTGACAAAAGATCCCAGTCATAACTATACCGGATCGCTCTCGCTCATGGGCGGTGATATAATGTCAAACTATAATATTGATGACAATGATAAAATCAGGGCGGATGTTGAACCTTATAACCTTAACAATCTAACTGAGATCGAAGGATCCCTCTCCGGTCCAATACCAATCTTCAATGATATAAAATTCTTTACTTCTGTACGGCATTTTAATCGCGAGGGAACGCTCTTTGGCCTCACCAAGTATAATTCTCTTGAAGATCGTCGTATCGCTATGGAGCAGGGAGATTCCCTGGGACTTGTACAGGCAGAGGATGAACAGCAGGTCTTTTCCCTCAATCCCAATAAAAAAATTAATGCCCAGGGTAAGATTATCTATTACCTGAGTCGGGCACTGAAACTGCAATATACAGCCCTATATGAAGACAACGAGTGGAAAAGCTATTCGCACTCACGCAGGTTTATTAGCGATGGTCACTATGAGAATCACAAAAACGCACTCAATCATATTTTGAAGCTAAATCACCAATTGAGTCAAAATACCTTTTATTCCATCGCTGCATCTAATACATCAAATCAATACCAATATTTTGCATATGACGATATCAATGACCCTCGCTATGTTTCGTCCGACTATTATCGACAAGATGACAACTACGAATTTTATACAGGTGGCACAAACAACTCGACATATGATCGGGTAACTGTTACAAATCTGTTGCAGGGCCAGTTGACCACGCAAATCAATGCACAACACCAGGTCAAGATGGGTTTCGACGTTAAACAGCATGATTTTAAACTGGAACAGAAATCTATCGAAGTTGATTTAAGAGATGAACCATGGTATGATGTTAATGGAAATGGATCATACGATGAAGATGAACCTTTCAATGACTTCAATGGGAATGGTATCTGGAATAATGCTACTGATATCAATGGTGACGGTATTCCAGGCAATGCCATCCTTCCTGAAGTAGATCTTTACGCCAATGAATTTCACAACAAACCCACTGAGTTTTCAGTATTTCTGCAAGATAAGATTGAACTAGAAGATTTGGCCTTGAACATTGGTGTGCGCTATGATTATTACAACACAGACGGAAAAGTTGCTCTCGACTGGAATGATCCGCAACCAGATCAGGTTAAGGATGCTACTATTAAAACACAGTTTAGTCCAAGGTTTTCATTGGCGTTTCCTATCACTGCAGAGGGAAAACTCTTCTTTTCGTACGGACACTTTTTCCAGATGCCAGCTTACAACTACCTGTTTCAAAACGCTGAATTTAAAGTGTTGAAGGGTGTTATTAAAACTGACATTGGTAATGCAGATTTAAAACCTCAAAAAACTATTAGTTACGAAGTTGGTGTGGAACAGGCATTGACGTCCCATTCTGCGGTATATTTAAAACTATTTTATCGAGATATGAGAAATCTACTCGGTCAAAAAGTATATGTCCTGCCAGGTGGCTCAGATTCCTATGCACTGTTTATCAATCGAGATTGGGGTAACGTAAAGGGTATCACTGCATCATTTGACCAACGCTTTTCAAATTTAATCTCCGGAGCCATTGATTACACTTATATGGTTGCAGCCGGAAATGCATCTGACCCAACTCAGGGTAGGAGTGACTACAGGTATACATCAGAACCACTAAGACAGGTTGTACCTCTTGACTGGGATCAAACACATGCCTTCAGGTTTGTAATGAACATTGGAGAGCCAGGTGACTGGAGAATCAGTTCCATTGGTAAAATTGAAAGTGGTTACCCATATACTCCATCTGATGTGAACGCAACGGTTCAGGTCGCAGAGGAAAATTCAGCTCGCAAACCTACCCAGATGAATCTGGATATTAATGCATATAAGAATTTGAAACTGAGTGGCATTGACGTTCAACTTTTTGTAAAAGTCTATAATGTCTTCGATTATGACAATCAAAATTATGTGTGGGATAGTTCAGGTAGTGCTGATTATTCGCTCGGTCGATATGGCGATGAAGCAACTCCACAATGGATCAATAGACCGAATTGGTATTCTACACCAAGACGTGTTTATCTGGGTTTCAAGTACGAATTCTAGGGAAGCAGATTATGCAAACAATTAAAAATAGTAGCTGGTTGAAATTCTGTATTGTGCTTTTAATCTGCACAAATGTTTTGCTGGCACAGTCAGTTGAAAGACCTGCAGGTCCAATGAAATATTGGTCAAAACAGGAGTTTGAAAATTATATCCAACAGATAGAGGCCAAACAGCTATCTAAACCTGGTGCTCATGCAGACAGAAAGTTTGGTATGCACGGTGGTAACGCTATCAGAACCCTATTTTACAACTATGGTTCAGTTGGTAGACCAAATACTGAACCATCCCTTGAATGGCCTGCTTATTCTGGTCATGGCTATGCCTATGAATTTGGCGCCATGGTAGGTGCCGAAGTTATCGATATTGATGGTGATACCATCGTATTCTTCTCAGACGGTATGTTGGATGGTGGCGAAAGCAGTCCAGGTAGCGAAGTCAGGGGTTGGGAGCCCCTTCCTGGCTATGCTTATGAGGATGGTGAAGATATTGCGGTATCTAACAAATCTGAAACCTGGGGTGACCTTTTTCCAACAGATGAAGATGGCTTCTTGACCTGGCCAGGACAGTATGGAAACGATGTCATCGTGTCAGATTTTGAGAGCTATTACAAAATGGATGACAGGTATAACAATGAATATGAGTATTATCCGGTTCCATCTGATTCTTCTGTTCGTGGATTAGGTGTTGAAGTTACTGTACGTGGTTACCAGTACGCAGCAACTGTCGCTGAAGATATAATATTTTTTCAATATGAAGTTAAGAACGTATCAGAGAAGAATCTCGATAAGGTTGTCGTCGGAATGATCGGTGATCCACACATTGGTGGTGGTGGCGATTTTGCTGATGATTACGCTGGATTTATCGATAACTCAGGTCATGATAGTTTCTCAGACCAGCAAGTTGAAGTTGGGGGAATGGTATATGCCTGGGATAAAGAAGGATCAGGAAATGACTACGGCATCTCTTGGGACGATTTAGGCTTTTTGGGATATAAATTTTTGGAAAGTCCTGGTATTGATGATGATGGTATCGACAATGACCTGGATGGCATGATCGATGAAAGCCAGTCTGATGGAATTGACAATGATGGTGATTGGAATGCCACGGATGCCGAAGCTGCAGCAGACCTCGCTGAAGCGGAAAATTATTGGGATGCAAAAATGTGGAACGGTATCGATGATGACAATGATGGTCGCATTGATGACTGGGGTGATCTGGATGCCAAATCTGATGATCTGAATGGAAATGGCGTACCTGACCCAGGTGAACCAGATTTCGACCTCGCAGATGGTGATGAAACCGATATGCTTGGATTAACAAGTTTTTGGGCACCCATCTATGGTCAAGAGGAGGCTCAACAGGATGAAAGAATGTGGGAAAGAATGGCCCCCGGAACATTCGCCACAGGTACTGACATCGCACAGGAAGCCGATAATATTTTTATCTTTGGCTCAGGATATTTTTCTTTAGATATCGGTGAAACTAAAAAGTTCTCTGTAGCTTTGATTATGGGTCAGGGCAAAGATGATCTGATTGGTAATGCACAGGTAGCTGACTGGATCTATAAGCTTAATTTTAAATTTACTCAACCACCCGATAAACCAAACGTAGTCGCCGTACCGGGGAATAACAAAGTCACCCTTATCTGGGACGGAGTCTCTGAAACTTCTGTCGATGCCGTAAATGGAGTTGATTTTGAGGGTTATAAGATATATCGCAGCCTTGTTAAAGGTGAATGGGGTGATGAGATTACCAATAATCAAGGGATTGGAGTCGGTTACATCCCCATAGCCCAGTTTGACTATGATAACGATTTTGAAGGACCACATACTGTTCCATCAGCTGAAGGATATCACTTTGATTTGGGAAGCAACTCTGGCCTATTCCGCTCATTTGTTGATTCTAATCTGGTTAATGGCTTGACCTATTATTACGCTGTCACGGCCTATGATCATGGGAGTATTACAGGAAATCTAGCGCCATTGGAATGCTCCAGATCATTCGGTGAACCGAATGTCGTCGCGGTCATTCCCAACGGTCCTGTGGCAGGTTATGATGCTGCAACTGTTGATGTGACACACTTTGAGGGTCTGGCAGATGCTACCTTTGAAGTAACCCTGCTTGATTACATGAGCTTAGACTCTACAGTGGTTTACGATGTTACGCTTGTTCCTGCAGGTGCGAGCATAAATATTCACGCCGAAGAAATCGACTCAAATAACGACACTACTGTTATTTGGGATGCGCTTTCAATGAATGAGCTGGATAAAGGGTGGAATCAAATATTACCACTGGGACCGTACGAAATATCCATACTCGATCTTGATTTGTCTAGTCTGGATTCTCTGGAATGGGTGGATGACAATGACGGAGTTACCACGGGACCGTTTGAGTATTCGTATGAGCTCAGCATGTTTGGTGGTACCACGTATCCTCGTGATATGGTGATTGAGTTTTTCGATGATTATGCAGATACATCAATCATTTTTGGCCCACAACCTGTTCGATTTAAGATTACAAACGTGGATGACAACGAACAGATGGATGTCCTATTCGAAGACAATGATGGCGACAATGAGGTCAGTATGGGTGATAAAATCACTCCAATCTGGTATTTAAATGGCACCATGACACCAGCTTGGGCAGTGGCTATTGATACTTTGTTATCTACACCTCCAGCAGGTTCTAAGCTGAAATTCTTCACATCGAAGACTTTCTGTTCACTTGGTTCAACCGATAGTTATAAGATCGAGTTTAAGAACCCTGATGTCATTCAGAGTATCCTTGAAGATGAGATGGATAAAATTAGTGTGGTTCCAAATCCATATGTCGCTGCATCAAGTTTTGAAGTCGCTCCACCGGCCGTATTTTCAATGGGACGAGGTGAAAGAAGGGTTGATTTTATTCATCTCCCACAAGTGTGTAGCATAAACATTTATACGATCGCTGGTGATCATGTAAAATTGCTAGAGCATAATGGATCATTGTTTGACGGAACTAAATCCTGGAATCTCTTAAATTCTGAAGATCAGGATATCGCAGCTGGGTATTACATTTACCATGTTGAAACTCCAGATGGCTATGAACACATTGGTAGACTGGCGGTGATAAAATGAGATATTCCAGACAAATTAGCGCTGTATTATTGCTATTAACTTTTTCACTCGTGAATGCTGAAACTATAACAAAAGCAGGTACCACTTCAGGTCAATTCTTTAAGATAGGAATGAGTGCACGTGGTGCTGGTATGGGGGATGCGGCAACTGCCGTAGTCTCAGATGGTTCAGCAATCTTCTGGAATCCAGCAGGTTTGGCTTATGTAACTTCCGGTGAAGTATCTGTAAGCCATTTAAATTGGATAGCAGGGATAAAGAGTAGCAGCATGACTCTTGCTTATCCCGTACCTAATCTGGGAACACTTGGTCTTTATGTTGTTTCTCTCTCCATACCACAGGATGAAGTAACAACGGTTTCACAACCTGAAGGTACAGGGGAGTATTTCGATGGAGGTGATTTCTCTGTAGGGATCGCTTACGCCAAGAATGTGACTGATCGATTTTCTTTCGGCGTGACTGGTAAATTCTTACAGGAACGAATATGGACCATGACGGCTTCATCAATGGCTGTTGACGTAGGATCCATCTACCATTCCAGTTGGCGAAATTTCAGAATTGGATTTGTTCTACGGAATTATGGAACTGCCATGAAGTTTTCTGGACGTGCAAATCTGGTCACCACAGACCCTGATCCGGTTATTGACGGTAATAATGAATTTATTCGTGCTGAACTTGAACTGGACGAATGGGATATTCCCATGCAATTGACCACGAGTTTTGCAGTGGATCTTTATTCGAGTCAGAAGGTCAAATCAGTGTTAGCCGTTGATATGGTGCACCCCAATGATAATGTAGAATACTTCAATATTGGTATGGAGTTTTCCTTCATCGACATGGTATACCTAAGGGGTGGCATGCGGCATCTGGGCCAGGAAAATCCCGTGGGAACAAGTGCCTTCGGTGGTGGTCTGAGATTTCCATTTGGTCGAAATCAGCTGAGTCTGGACTATTCACTTACTGATTTTGGACCGTTTAAGAATGTCAATCATTTGTCATTATCTTACGGTTTTTAAAATCTTCTTCTCTATTAAGTGAGAATACTTGCAAAAAGAGGCTGCCATATGGGAGCCTCTTTTTGTATACTCTCAGCATGAAAAATTATATTGTAAGGATTCAATAGTCCTGATTATAAGGACAATCATAATATTTGACCATTGATTGCGGAATACTCTTATGCCAGGATGGCCGTGGGAAGGAAAATTGATAGTATGTTCAAGATGATCTTAATTATGCTCCATACCCTGCTTGTTAGCACTACTATGGCTCTTCAAGTTAATCCATACATCACTCTGACAGACGCAGCCAGGGTCTGGGTTGTGCAAGATGGTCGTCCTCTATATTATTCTTCAAGCCAATCCATGTTCTCCCTGGATAACCAGCAAATAAAACCAATGCCTTACTATAGCTCTGAAGCAACTGTCACGCTTTCACCCAATGGTGAGTACCGTCTAATTTCTTTGTTGCAGGATCTGGGTGAAATTAAAAATGGGCAGCGTTATTCAGATTATTTCATCCTCGATGATCAAAATGAATTGCTCTATGCAGTCAATCTTGGAACTGACTCGGATCTGAAACCCCCTGTTGCTGCTATTTCCGATGATGGCATTTTAGCCCTGGCTGACCCCGTCAAGGCCCTCATCTACTTCTATAAGGCTGGAAACCTGATCGCAGAGGGTCAGCTCTACGAAGATGAAGGGGATATGAGCATGGAGAGAAATATTCTCATGCAGTGGGTCGGAGAGCAGTGCTACATTTTATTAGAGCGTCCAGGCTTCAATGGGAGTCCCTCGGGAAACTCACTCTTCATTAGAATTAATGCTGATGGACGCGGACAAATGACTTCCTATTTGCCATTCACCCATCTCCAGGACATGGTATTTCAGAATCAACGCTTCTTTGTTAGTGGATATGACTACAATGCGGTTGATCAGGAAATGAAACCGATGATTGTTGAATTGTCCGCCACAGGTAAGATCCTCTGGAATAATGAGAACTTTGGGCACGAGCTCCAACTATCAGCCAATGGAGCGTATCTGGCAGTATTGAGTAGCCATGAGTTTATCCAACTCTTTGACCTGGGTTCTAAACGTGTCCAAAAGATCAAATTTGACCACGACAATAAGGTTTGTTTAGGTCTATCAGTCAATAACGAGGGTGAAATTGCAGTCATACGCGTTGCGGCTGATTTCTTTGCAAAACGGAAAACCCACTTCACCCAGGTCTTTTTTCCCCAGACACAAAGGAATATTGATATTCAAATAGATCCACGCTTTCCCAAGTTGTTTCAACTGCATACAGATGGGGATCGATTTTTCATTGGTACCAATTATGAATGGCTAGAAATACGCCAGTAATGCACAAATTCATACTCGTGTTTCTGCTACCCATTGGGTTGGCAGCTCAGATCAATAATTTTTCCTGGCCAATGGCTCCCATGGATCAGCAGCATCGCATCTCTGCAACATTTGATGAATGCCGGGAAAATAGAGACCATTTTCATAATGGAACTGACATGCCGCTTGCACCAGGAGAGAATGTCCTCAGCATCATGGCTGGAGCTGTAACAGACATTGGCTCAGATTGGATTAGAGTCGAGGATTTCGCCTATGTCCACGTTATTCCTCTGGCCACACTTCATGTGGGTAATACTGTCGCCCAGGGAGCAGTAGTTGGCCATACTGACAGTTATGCCCATATACATCTGAACTATGGTGGAGGAGTCAGCGGACACCCCACGGGTAATCCACTTATGCCCGGAAAAATCACACCCTTTGTAGATCCTTACCACCCACGATCACCCATTATACAATTCGTTCAGGATGCAACCTCAAACGCTTTTTCAGGAAATACCCTCAGTGGACGTGTGGATATTATCGCCCAGGCCGCAGATACAACCGATCTCCAGTCCAGTATAGATATGAATAATGGTATCTACACCATTGGCTGGGCTTTGCTATCAGCCGACACCTCCCAGGTACTCAGCGGACCACATTTCTGGTTTGAAGCTGACGAACTATATTCAAATTCAAATATTTATCGAGTTTATGCCCATGGATCCAGCACCAGCATTTATCGGTATATTGTGACCAACCGCATTACCTCAAATGACTATCTTGATTGTGATCTGTACGAACCAGGTCCCTATGTCATATCTGTGATGAGTTCCGATACACGTGATAACTGGGATACAACTTATGTCAATGTACAGCTCAGCGACATTGATTTACTACCACCGGGCCGACCTGATTTCACTTACATCGGTCCAGATGTCGATGGAAATCTTTATCTCGAGTGGGTAGCTCCAACCGATACAGATTTGGGCGGGTATATTCTTGAATTCTCACTTGATGGATCAAGCTGGGAATCAAATCATGGACCGGAAACCCTTACTGCTGATTTAACCACCTTCATCATCGAGAGTATTCCAGATGAATCCTATATTGAATTTAGAATGAAGGCTGTCGATACAGCTCCCGTCCCAAATCAGAGTGAGCTCTCGGATACCTACGGTGTCCGTTTGAATAATAGTCAACCCAGCATATTAATTGTGGATGGATTTGATCGTACCAACGGCTCCTGGACTATTGGCCATCATAATTTCGCAACTTATTACTCACAGGCTATTGTAAACAGTAGTTCCCTTGTAGGCATAAGCACTGCAAGTAATGAGTGGGTGACTGCTTCTCAAAATCTCGAAGATTATTATGCCGTATTCTGGTTTTTGGGTGATGATAGTAGAACCGATGAAACTTTCAGCACTTCTGAACAAAGTGTTATCTCAGCGTATTTAGCCGAGGGAGGCTACTTTTTCACTTCAGGTGCTGAAATAGGTTATGACCTAAGTGCTGGATCCACGGGAGATGAAGGATTTTTGAATCAGGTGCTACATGTGAATTACATGGGAGACGATGGGAATCACCCCACTATCAATGGTGTCGCTCCTTACTTCACTGGAATCGGATTTAACTATGGTACAAGCCCCTATATTGAAGATTGGCCGGATCACTTTTCGCCCTCTTTCGGCGGCGAAATCGCTCTCAAATATGGAAATGGGTTGAATGCAGCCATCAGTTTCCGTGATAATATCTCAGGCACTTTTGTTATGGGGCTGGCATTTGAGACCATTGATACTGAGACGCAACGCACAGATCTCATTGAGCGCGTCATGCAATACTTTGCTGGTACAGTAGAGACCATCGATTTCCAGCTACCTGAAGAAATGTCAATATCGAGAGTTTATCCCAATCCTTTTAACGCTTCCATCAATATTGAATATCAATTGGATCATTATGCTGACAGTCGCCTGCTTATATATGATATCCAGGGGAAGATGATTATAGATCGGGAAGTAAGTAATGCCTCACCAGGAACCTATATCTGGACCTGGAATGCTAAGAATAATAATGGTCGAAGTGTGCCCAGTGGAGCTTATTTTATTCAGCTGATTCAAGGTGAAGTATATAGTGCAACCCACAAGGTTGTTTTACTCAAATAGGTGGAAATTGAAAAGTAGGTATTTAATCTTATTATTTGGACTTCTACAACTCTCACGAGCTGATGTCCTGCATATTGATCCCTATGCCCAGTGGACTTTTGACACACCACTTGAGCAGGTCATTTATCGATCACACACCAGTGGTTTTCCTATTATGTATACTCTGACGAAGGATAAAATATCATACTATGACAGCCTTGGAAACAATGTCATCAAAATTGCCCGCTCACAAAATGATGTTTTCAAAATAAATGCAGACCACTCTCACTTTATGCTGATTCAAGAAAACGAATCGATTCAGGCTTCCAATCCACAAAGAATTTACTCATTTCAAGTCTACGATTTCCTGGGGAGTCCAGAATATACGCTGGTTCATGGAGTTTCACTGGGTGGGGGAGAACTCAACTCCACACTGACCAATCAAGGCAGCATTATCCTTTATCAGGATGACGAACCCTGGATTCTGGAGCTTAGTAATGAGGATACGCTCCTCTTTCTGGAAAGTGTCATCCCCACAGATCAGGATGATTGTGAGATTAAGCTGGTCTTAGATCAATTGGTCAATAGAAATGAGTTCATCACAGCTTCATCCTGTATTTCCAATACAGAAGCTGACTCATCAGCATTTATTGACCTGCATTTATGGAATCATAACAAGCTTCTGGCTGAACCTGTAAATATTCAAGGTAGACTTGTTGGCTTGGAGGCTATTCCCGCTACGGACTATTATTTCCTGGAGATTTATGATGGTTATGAATCGGGACTAACTCTTTTTAACAGAGAGAAAATCATGGGGCACTTTCCCTGGAAAACCTGGGAGATCAACTCTTTAGGACGGGAAGCAGCTTTTGTTATATCGGAGAATGACTTCAATGTCGTTAATCTGGGAGATGGATCGGTTATTTCAAGCTACCATCCCATAGATATGAGTACCATCAGTGATGCAGATTACCTGCCTCGTTGGGGTCTCTTCCTTTACATCCGTTATGAGCCATATTTTACTGAAGATGGAGTGCAGGCTTACCGCAAATTTGAGCTGGAAGGGGTCAGTAAAACTGGCCAGATCGCCCACCGTAGCTCATTTGGCAGTTGGACAACTACATTACCAAAATTATCTCAAATTGGAAAAGATCTATTTGCAATTCATATGCACAATGCTGTTCTTTTGTACCGTGTTGAATTGGAAGAGGAATAGGTTTTTCTCAGAAACAACAACAACAAAACCAGGAGTATAGTTTGAAAATTAAGTTCGTCGTATTATTGGTGTTAAGTGTCGTAATGATCAGCTGTAGCACACAACAGGAAATTGTGACCGAGGAAAAGACATTTGGTCTATCTAATGTGGAACAGTTGACCTTTGAAGGTGACAATGGTGAAGCCTATTGGGGTCCCCAGGGCCAGCAAATTATCTTCCAGAGCAAACGTGATGGCAATGGCTGCGATAAAATCTACATCATGAATGCAGATGGAAGCGAACAGCATATGGTCAGCCCAGAGCTGGGAGCAAATACCTGCTCATACTTCAGCCTGGAGAAGGATAGAATTATCTTCGCCTCAACCTATGGTGTTGTAGATAGTTGCCCACCCAGACCTAAACCACAGGGTAATAAATATCTTTGGCCGCTATTTCCATATGATATTTATTCAGCCAATCCCGATGGTTCCGATCTCGTTCGCATTAGAGAAAATGCAGGATATGATGCTGAACCAACCGTTTCTTACCTTACGGGTAAGGTCATTTTTACCTCTGAAATTGATAATGATCTCGAGCTGTTCACCATGAATATAGATGGGTCTGACGTTCAGAGAGTTACCAACCATCTTGGTTATGATGGTGGACCCTATTTTAGCCCTGATGCAAAAAAGATTGTCTGGCGAGCCTGGTATCCCGAATCTGCAGAAGACACACTACGCTGGCAGGAGAATATGGCTCTGGATCAGGTCGAAGCCGTGCCGCTCTCTATTTATACCATGGATGTAGACGGACAGAATAAAGTTCGCTTGACGGACAATGGAGCTACTAATTGGGCACCTTCCTGGCATCCAGATGGCAAACACGTTGTTTTCTCATCAAATATGGACGACTGGAATGAGGAGGCTGGAGCCTTTGGGCATAATTTTGAACTCTACATGATTGGTATTGATGGTTCAGGCATAAAACGTCTGACAAACAACGCCTTTTTTGATAGTTTTCCCATGTTTAGTCCAGATGGAAAATTCATGGCTTTCGCTTCCAATCGTGATGCCGAAAATCCCAGAGCCACACATATCTTTAAGGCAGAATGGAACGATTAATAAGGTCATATAAGCCTGCATAGAAATATATGGTGTCTTGCTTGAATTGCTGAAGTAAGGCACCATTTTTTATACTGTGAATATCTTTTGATCAAAATGAATAAGCTACTACTCACATACCTGCCCTATGGTGTCATTGATCTGTTGCTCACCCTCGCCATTGTTAGCGAATTAATCAACAAACGCTACGATCTCCTTTGGGCAAATCTACCCATCCTGATCTGGGGTTTAATATCACTCAATAAAACAGTCAGAAAAATGCGCGATGATCTGGTTGATTGAAATAAGTCTCCTGCTGGTGACAGGCATCCTGATAGTGCATGCCAGTAATGTGTATAATTCATCTTTTGTAAAAGTCTTCTGGATATCGGGGATCATTTTGGGATTCTTCCGCGAATATGCACTGGGGGAAGTTATGAATCTCTACACTTACGGAGATTTTCATATCACCTTTTTTGGTTTACCCATTATGTATACTGTATTTTGGACTAATATTGCTTATATCGGTTTGGTCTGGAGTAATAATTTCCTGGAACGGGAATATTTGAAGGCCAAACCCTTCGATTATCATTTACCCCTCATATTTCTGACCATGGTCTTGATCGCCTTTTTCTTTGAAGCGCTCATCTCACAATATCAGTTATCGGTTTGGAACCCGGACTCCAATTCTACACTTTGGGGAAATACACCACTTCTGGCACCCTTTGCTTATGGATGGACAGCTGTACTATTCATAAAAAGTTTGAAATTACTCTCTAAAGAATCCCAACAAAACTGGCAGATTCTAGTCCTCAAGCTCAGTTTGGCGCAAGCTCCTGTGGTTCTCATTCTAGCCGGGTTACTACTGCTTTCAAACCTGGCAATTATTCTTGTTTTTTCCTGATTGACAGAAGCTGGGAAGGGGATTACATTAGCCCGCTTTTTGTGGCCCGGGTGGCGGAATTGGTAGACGCGCTAGGTTCAGGTCCTAGTGTACTCTTTTGTACGTGCTGGTTCGACTCCAGTCTCGGGCACAGATGGATTTAGGATTTAAGATTGAAGATTGCCATCACAGAAATGTGGTGGCTTTTTATTTATGCGGCTTCGAGAACCTCAGCCTCCTTACCGGTAGTAATTTCCTAAAAGGATTAATTGTCCGTCATCTCGAGCACTTCGGCTGGGCTCAGCATTTACTCCGTCGAGGGATATATATTCTTACTCACATAAATTTAATCCGTTATAAACATTCATCGAGTATCTCGACCCAGCTCAGGATGACAAAACCTCAAGCCTGATTTGATAAGCTGAACCTCCACATTTTTAAAACAATCGATGTAATAGATGGTGCTTCTCATTAGTTTGTATGCATTACAAGCAGGAGAGAATAAAATTTGATTAAGTACAAGCAGCTATTCAACACCATCCCCATAGAATTTGGAAAACAGTTTATCTCCTTTATTACTGGAGAACACAACGACCAGCGTATTTCCTTGAAATATCACTTTGATGAAAAGGGGGGACAGGTATATGCTGAAGTTTTGTTTGGCAGACTCGCCCAGGGTCCTCCTGGACATGCTCATGGTGGTGCAATTTCAGCTGTTTTCGATGAACTTATGGGTGCTTGCTGCTGGGTAAACGGATATCCAGCAATGACAGCCCAATATACGACACGTTTTTTTAAACCGGTGCCTCTGAATGAAGATGTGCTTTACTGTGCAGAAATTAAAGAGATCGATGGGAATAAAATTAGTCTAAAGGCTCAATTGATTAATTACACTGGTGAGCAATTTGCCACTGCAAAAGGATTATTTATTCTACAGGATATAGAGAAGTTTAAAGAAATGAATCTGGAAACCGGTGCGAATGTAACTTACCCGCACCTGACCCAATAATTTTGAGATAACGAAAAGGAGTTTAAGCATGGCATGGACCTTCAAATTTGAGCTGGATAAATATGAAGTTGAAGACCTCAAAATCGTTCTTGAAAAACTAAAAAAGAAAGATGTACGTAAAGTGGAAGTTTCCATAAATGGAGATGTCCGAAAATTGGCAACCAATATGTTGAAAGCAGTTTATGATCAGGAAGATTTCTTTAAGGATGATCGTTGGTAATTGAATATCAAACTTAACTGGTTTATGAGTAATCTTAATTTTAAAGTTTTACTACCAGTACTGCTGTTTCTGGTATGTCTTAGTATTTCTTATGTCTTTATCATGGATATTGAGACAGCGCTTCCGGCAATCTCTTCACAGCCAGGTGAAAAAGATGAGTTAGTCTATTTTGGAGTTATCTCCAGATATTCACCCAGATCAATTGTGAGCGGATATCAACCCCTCATGAAGTATCTGTCTGAAAACACGCCTTACAATTTTAAATTAAAACTTAGTCGTAATTATCTGGAAACCGTTGACCAGTTAGCCATGGGGCGCATCGATTTCGCTTCCCTTGGGAATTATACCTATATCCAGGCTCACAAAAAATTCGGAGTCAGATGCATCGCCATGCCCATAAATGCTGAAGGTAGTATTGAGAACTATGACGATATTATCGTTGCTACTGATTCAGAAATCAGGTCGCTGGTAGATCTTAAGGGGAAGTCCTTTGCCTTTGCTTCAAAGCAGTCATTCAGCTCCTGGATGGGCATCTGGATGCTTAAAGAATCTGGAGTTGAACTATCTGATCTATCCCGCTATGAGAATTTGAGCTATCATGACCTGGTGGCTGAGAAAGTGCTCCGTGGAGATTTTGATGCTGGTATGGTCAAGGCCGTTGTGGCACAGTCCTATAAGGAATCAGGCATAAAGGTACTGGCCAGATCTCCAGCCATTCCAAGCGTGCCCCTGGTGGTTGCCTCCCATGTAGATTCTACTAAAAAGAGGGTAGTGCAAAATGCTTTGCTCCGATTAAAAAGTCTCATTGCCGCTGGATTGGTTGATACGAGAGGGTGGGATACTGAAGTTGCCAATGGTTTTAGACCAGGTCATGACAGTCTATTCAATTTTCCTCGTCAGCTTTTGGACGAATTGGAATCATCAAACTAATGCGTTTACAGTCAAGTATTCATGATCGACTTGTTATCAGGATTGGTATCAGTCTGGCCCTGGTGATGCTGGTTCTATTTATCGCCATAATGACATCTCAGAAGGAAGCAATCATTGGGAAGCATCGGATCATCGCCACCACCATGGTTCAGACAGCAATAATACCCATTAATGATGCTCTCTACTTATCAGAAACGGATAGCGATGATTTCCTGCAGTCATTTTTAAACAATTTTGTACAAGAATATAGCGACATGGTGAAATATGCTGTCATTCTGGATCAAAACGCTCAGGTCATCGCCCATTCTGATATCTCCCAGATCAAGCTGGAATATACGGATATCTACAGTCTTTCTGCCCTGGAAGCCATTGAACCCGTATTTCATATTTTTAAGAATGATCACGCCGAATGGATTATGGAAATATCGGCACCCCTGGGTCTCATCACACTTTCCCATGGTGCGGTGAGGCTTGGTCTGGATGCTCAGCCACTGATTAGAGAACTGAGAAGATCCACATTGATTATAATGGGCTTATTTGTCGGCGCACTTCTATTTGTCGTAGTGCTTGTGCTGCAGATCAGTTTCAGTGTTACCAGCAAGTTAAGGCATACTGTTCAAGCGATGGATACTTTTGATTTTCAGACCGCTGAACCTTTGGCGCTGCCTGAGGCAGATGATGAGATTGGTCTGCTCAACGAGCGCTTTACCAGCCTCCAGAACAGGTTGATAAAAGCTCGCTCCAGTATGGAGGCTACCAATCAGAACCTGATCCAGACAGAAAAACTGGCTGCCATGGGGCGGATGGCCGCAGGCGTTGCTCATGAAATCAATAATCCACTCCTTGGTTTAAAAAATTGTCTGCATTTGCTACATATTGACCCAGAGAACCAGGCTGATCATATTCGACTTCTCAGAGACGGGCTTGATCGAATTGAGGTGATTGTATCAAGACTGCTGGAGGGGGCTCGCAAAAAAACAGGTACCATCAAAGATTATGATTTTAACATGAGTGTGCGTGATGTTTTAAATCTGGTAGGTCATCGACTTTCCAAAGAAAAGGTTATTACACAAGTACATTTGGGTGAGGCTGTCCCTGCCGTGTACAATAACAAATCTGGATTTGAAGAGGCCCTCCTAAATATCTGTATGAATGCTCTTGATGCCATCGGAAGCGTTGGTACGATTAAACTCACAACTGAGGTCAGGGGCAAGCATGTAGCTGTTATCGTTGGAGATTCTGGACCTGGCATTGCCAATGAAGAAAGAGCGAAAATGTTTGAACCTTTCGTTACATCGAAAGAAGTGGGGAAAGGGACTGGACTGGGACTCTACGTATCCAGAGAGATCATCGGAGCCATGGGAGGGGAAATAAGCTATGCTACCAGTAGTTTAGGTGGAGCAGAGTTCACCATTGAACTTCCAATTCGAATTGACTCAGACGAGGGAATAGAATAAAATGCTAAAATTATTGCTGGTTGAAGATGAGCGCATTAATCGAATTACGCTCCAGAAGTTGTTAGAGCATGCTGGTCACGCTGTAACCTCCGTAGAGGACGGTACAGCGGGGCTAGAAGCCGTTCAAAACGAAACCTGGGACGTAGTCCTCACCGACTATCGACTCCCCGGTGCTGACGGTCTTGAGATTCTGGAAGAGGTCAAACGAACTTCTCCCGATACTCAAGTACTGATTATGACGGCTTTTGCCACGGTTGAAAACGCTGTATCTGCACTGAAAAAGGGTGCCTTCGATTATCTTACCAAGCCGTTCGATCCTGATGAATTATTCCATCATTTAGCCCGTATAATGGCTTTAAAAGCCTTGAGCTCTGAAAACGAAGCATTGAGAGCATCATTGGCTGAGTTGAAGGTCTCTCCTGATCTCATCGGTGAGTCCGATATCATGCGCGATCTTTTCGAAAAAGTCAAGATCGTGGCGGAGAGCGAACATACCGTCCTGATTCAAGGAGCCAGCGGAACTGGTAAAGAGAAAATTGCTAATGCCGTTCAATCCCTGAGCCAACGCCGAGAACACCCCTATGTGAAAATTAATTGTTCAGCACTCAGTGAAACCCTTTTTGAAACGGAAATGTTTGGTCACGAAAAAGGAGCCTTCACGGGTGCAATTAAACGATCCATAGGTCGATTCGAACGTGCCAAGGGAGGCACCATATTGCTGGATGATATCGATGACCTGAGTTTACGACTTCAAACCAAACTTCTCAGGGTTATTCAGGAAGGTGAAATCGAACGAGTGGGTGGTACCGAAGTTATTAGCGTGGATGTGAGGATTATCGCCGCCACAAAGGTCGACTTGAAATCTCTTGTGGAGACTAAGTCCTTTCGAGAGGATCTTTATTATCGACTTAATGTGATAAAGCTAATTGTCCCAACCCTTAACGAGAGAAAATCAGATATTCCTTTGCTGGCACACTTCTTCTTGTCCAAACTGAGCACAGAAAAACAGCTTTCACAAGATCTCATTAAGTATCTCATGGAACTTGATTGGCCAGGCAATGTGCGTGAGTTAGAGCACCTCATTATGCAGATGTCTGTATTTTGCAGAAAACCGGTTATCGATTTGGATGATGTACCTGATTCATATACCCCTGTTCAGAGAGAGTATGAATCAAAGGGTGGTGGCGATTCATCTCTCACCAAAAGGGTGAATGAGTACGAATTGCAGCTAATAAATGCGACCATGGAACAACATCATGGAAATCAGCAGAAAGTAGCCGATTCGTTGGGTATCCCCAGAACCACGTTGCGAAGCAAACTGCTGAAACATGGACTCATTGATCTAAAGCACACTGAGTAAATTTCCCCCAGGATGCATGTATGAATAGACCATATATCGTCTCTAGTGACGATATATGGTCAGTAACATTGTTATTCTCAGTTAAATCCATCAGTAAATAAAGATTATAAGTATTGTATAAACAATAAGAAAGATCCGTAATTATTTTATGGCACGCCATTTGGAATAGAGAAGCACTATAAATAAAAAAATGATCCATCAAAATAAGGATAACAAGACATGGCGAAGATTGAATTAGGCAAGATTATTCCAAGATGGGAATGGCGAACTTTTGGTAAGGAGTTTGGTGTTGCTGAAGAGAATATCAAAGCCCACGAATGCACGCGCGAAATTGAAAGTAGCGAAGTGTACATCCTTTCCAAAAAGAGTGGTGAGAATATTAAGATCAGAGACACGCTCATGGATATCAAAGTATTAAGAAATGCTGAGAATGATCTGGAACAATGGTTCCCAATCATGAAAGCTACTTTTCCAATCGGAGCCGAAGAAGCTACAGAGGTGTTCAAGGCTGCCGGCGTTGCGGTCGAGCTAAATAAAGCTGATACCTGGGAATATGATGCCTTTATCTCCAAAATGGTTGATACCAATCCTGACCTCAAAGCTGTGGGTGTATTTAAGAAACGCTATGGCTACATGATTGAGGGAGCCACGGTTGAAATTGCTGATCTAACTATTGATGGAGAATCTATCCGAACTACAGCCGTGGAAGATGCAGATCCTGAATTAGTTACAAGATTAGTAAAAAAACTCGGTCTCAGTGGATATGAAAACATCAGCTACATCAAAGCCATGCGTCGCATGGTTGGTTTCGAGGACTAGACCATGGGTCAGGAAATAGAACGCAAATTTCTGGTCACAGCCACAAGCTATCGTGATCTTGCCAAAGGGACCCATTACAAACAGGGCTACCTGAATAGTCAGAAGGAACGTGTTGTTCGCGTTCGCACAATCGACGAAACAGGTTTTATGACTGTCAAGGGGATTACCAAAGGTGCTACCAGGCTGGAATATGAATATGAAATTCCAGCTAAAGATGCCGATGAATTGTTGGAACTACTTTGTGAACAGCCCATCATTGACAAGCATCGTTACAAAGTTCCTATGGACGGTTTTGTCTGGGAAATTGACGAATTTCACGGTGAGAATGAAGGTCTGACTGTTGCAGAAATAGAATTACTCTCCGAAGACCAGGAATTTTCGAAACCTGATTGGGTAGGTGAAGAAGTCACTGGCGATCCTCGCTATTACAACTCAAACCTGATCGCCAATCCGTACACAAAGTGGTAGTGGTTACTAAATAAAATATGAAACAAGTTCTCAATGACGCAAAGGTGAAATACACCCTGCGAGCTATCGGTTTGATCATGCTGATATTGGCATTCCTCCTGCTGGTACCTTCAGTTCAGGCTGCCTTCCCAGAAAAGCCAATCAAGATTGTAGTCTATACTGGTCCTGGCGGGCTTATTGATATCAGTGCTCGTAAGTTTGCTGGTGTGGCCTCAAAATATGTAGATGTCAACTTTGTGGTTGAGAACAAGCCAGGCGCTGGAGGTATTGTAGCGCTTAAAAAGGTTATTCAGGCACCGGCTGATGGTTACAATCTCTATGCTTGCACAAAATCTAATATTGCCAAGTTTGTTCAAGTGGGCGGGAGTGATTATCTGGATGCACTGAGTTGGACCGCCATGCTTATGGCTGATCCTGAATGTGTTATCACAAATGGGACTCAGGACCTACATCAATGGCCACAAATTGTTGAAAATGCACTCCAACAACCTGGTGAGCAGAATTGGGTAGGACCTGCTGCAGGTGGTCTTGATCATGTAACTGCGCTTAAAATTTGGGATGCATACGGTATGGATGCCAAATGGATTCCCTTTAAAAGCGGGGGAAAGGCTTTAGCTGCTCTGTTAGGTGAGCAAGGTGTTGCCTATGTAGGGAATCCCAGGGATGCTCTGGGTAATCCGGATCTTCATATTGCTGCCGTTTCATCTCCTGAACGACTAGAAGCTTTTCCTGATGTTCCAACATTCACCGAGTTAGGTATGGTTGGACTTGAAAACGAATATATGTGGCGTGGTTTTGCTCTCAAAAAGGGAACACCGCCAGAAGTTGTACAGTGGTATGATGCGCTCTTTAAACAGGTAACTGCAGATCCTGAATGGATATCCTTCTGGGGCAAAGGTGGCATAGATGTCAAATATGTCGCAGAAAAAGAGTTTACAGCCCAGGTGAAGAAAGATGCTGAAGTCTTCGAATATTATTTAAGAAAATCTAATATTATTCAGGGTGAAGCCGAAGGTATCCTGGCCATTATTGCCACGGGGACTACATTTAATGTACTTTCACTATTACTTGTACTGACCTGGTTATCAGTATCATATGGCGTTTATAGAAGTGATTATTCTGCAATTACAGGTCGTGTAATGATAATTGGCTTCTTCCTGGTGGTGAGTATTCTGTTTCTGGTTCAATCCTTGAATTTTCCCAATGGTTCAGCCGTTGGACCTGCCGCCGTACCACGCTTGTGGATCTTCATGCTCATCCCTCTGAACCTGCTCCTGCTATACAAAACATTTCGGAATGTTGCTGAAATATCAGAATCTGGACCACGCGTTGATATTGTATTGAACTTTATTGGATTTCTGGTTGGGTACCTGCTGGTCATGCAGGTTTTGGGCTATTTTCTCAGTACCTTCGGGTTCATTATCGCTGGGCTATACTATTTGGGGTATCGCAAATGGCGTAATGTTTTCATCATTTCAGCTAGTTGGATTCTATTTTCGTATCTGATCTTTTATAAAACCCTTTATGTACCCTTGCCCTTAGGGACACTCTTCGAAAGAATATTCTAGGTTAAATGATGGCAGAACTATTCGGAAATTTGATTGATGGATTAACCTTTGTAACAGGTATTATCCCTATTCTGACGATCACATTGGGTGTAATAATGGGTATCATTGCTGGGGCTACTCCGGGTCTTTCACCTTCTATGGGTGTTGCGTTACTGGTCCCCTTTACCTATGCAATGTCACCTACATTGGCTCTGATTCTCCTTGTGGCTATCTATATAGCCGCCAATTATGGTGGCTCCATTACAGCTGTGACTATCAACGCTCCAGGTACACCCTCATCGGTGGTCACTGCTTTTGATGGATATCCACTGACCAAAAAGGGCAAACCCGGATTGGCGCTAGGAGTTTCACTTGTAGCTTCCACGGTTGGTGGTATTATCGGTACTCTGATATTGATCTTCTTTTCAGGACCACTGGCAAAATTTGCCTTGAAATTTCACCCTGCTGAATATTTCGCCCTGGCTATTTTTGGTTTAACAACAGTGGCATCCCTGGGTGGGAAAAATTGGATCAAAGCCTTTATTGCAGCCATGTTTGGTCTACTCCTCAACACAGTCGGTATTGATCCTATCTCAGGTGTCAGTCGCTTCACTTTTGGTTTTTCCTTTCTTTATGATGGGTTTGCCCTGATACCGGCCCTGATTGGATTATTCGCCTTGAGTGAAATTTTCAAACAGCTGGAAGGTGGTGACTTCTCAAGTCAACAAGTAGCCCCGGGTAAACAGGAATGGCCCACTGCCAGTACCTATTGGAAATTGAAGAACACCATTATGCGGTCTTCATTTATGGGAACCATTATCGGGATATTTCCTGGCGCCGGTGCGACAATTGCCGCTTTCATCTCTTATGATGTGACCAAACGAATGAGCAAAACCCCAGAAGAATTTGGAAAAGGCAGTCTGGAAGGTGTCGCAGCAGCCGAAGGGGCTAACAGCAGTTCCGTGGGAGGTGCATTGATCCCTCTCTTAACGCTGGGTATTCCTGGAAGTGCCTCCACCGCTGTATTGATCGGTGCTTTGATGATCCACGATCTAACACCTGGACCCCAACTCTTTATCTCAAATCCTGATATCATTTACGGCCTGCTGGCCAGTCTCCTCATAGCAAATATCATCTTACTGGTACTGGGATTCTTTGGTGCCAGACTTTGGATCAAAGTGACTACCATTCCCAAAACCGTGCTGTTTCCGCTGATCTTTGCTGTATCGATCATCGGTAGTTTTGCTGTGCGAAATTCATTTTTTGATGTAGCAGCCTGTCTGGCATTTGGAATATTTGGCTGGTTGCTGCGCCGATATAATTATCCAGTAGCACCCATAATTCTGGGAATGGTGCTTGGAAACATTGCAGAAACCAATTTTATCCGTGCCGTCATGATGGGTGGCTGGACTGTTTTCTTTACACGTCCGTTGAGTCTGGGAATGCTAGTCGTTGCTGCTGCAAGTTTTGCTGTCCCCCTCATTCAGGCGAGAAAACAAAAGTAATTGATAGGAATAAAATATGATTTTTAAAAAAACAAAATCGCTTGAATCCAAAATGGACGCCTTCCTGGATAAAATTTCTGAAGCAGGAATTGTTTATCGTCGGGGAATTAAAAACTATATGAAAAATGCAACGGAAGATTTCGACCGTCATCTAGAGCAGGTCACCGTCCTTGAACACGAAGCAGATGAACTCCGCAAAAATATTGAAACCAGATTATACACCCAAACTCTGGTTCCTGAATCTCGAGGAGACATTCTAGCCCTTATGGAGACGAGTGATGATGTGATTGGTCGTGCGAAAGATACACTTGTAGAATTGTCTATCGAAAAACCTGAGGTTCCCGATGAATTCAAATCTGGATTTATTGAATTGGCCAGATCCACTTCTAGAGCTTTGGAAGAAATGGTACTGGCAATGCGTGCATTTATGCGTGATCCTATCAATGTCCGCAACTATTTACACAAAGTTTATCATTGGGAGAAAGAGTCAGATCGATTAGCTGAAGCGCTTAAGCGTTCCATCTTTGCCTCTGAGGATCTTCTCTTAAGTCACAAAATTCACCTACGCTATTTCACATTGCATGTTGATACTCTGGCTGATCTGGCTGAGGACGTTGCAGACCGTCTGGCTATATATACGATAAAGAGAAGCATCTGATATGTTGATCCTGCTCTTCCTATCCAGCGGTCTCTTTTTGGGCTGGTCGCTTGGGGCCAATGATGCCTCAAACATATTTGGAACCGCTGTAGGTACCCGCATGGTAAAATTTTATACTGCTGCTATCGTAGCCAGTATCTTTGTTGTGCTGGGAGCTGTAATCTCTGGTGCTGGAACCACCCATACGCTGGGAAAACTTGGTGCTGTGGATATGATTGCAGGTGCCTTTATGGTTGCTCTCGCAGCGGCGGTAACCGTACTCTGGATGACAAAACTAAGTTTACCTGTATCCACCAGTCAAGCCATCGTTGGAGCCATTGTTGGCTGGAATGTGTTCGCTGGGAAAACCACTGATATTCATGCCCTGACCAAAATTGCCTCAACCTGGGTCATGAGCCCCATTCTGGCGGCCGTATTTTCCTTTATATTTTTCTTACTATTTAAAAAGATCCTGGAAATATGGAAGATTCATATCTTCCGCCTGGATGCATATACACGTGTTGGGTTGATTCTGGTTGGCGCTTTTGGTGCCTATTCGCTGGGAGCCAATAACATTGGCAACGTGATGGGTGTTTTTGTGTCTGTTGCTCCATTTGATAGTCTAAGCCTTATGGGCTTTACGATGAATGGAATTCAGCAACTCTTCTTGTTGGGAGGCCTGGCCATAGCCGTAGGTATATTCACATACTCAAAGCGAGTAATGCTTACTGTAGGGGAGGGCGTTGTCAAACTTACACCTCAATCTGCTCTGGTTGTCGTCCTGTCCCAATCTATTGTCTTATTTTTATTTGCTTCTAAAGGTCTGGAGGGTTGGTTATTAGCACATAATCTTCCTACTATACCACTGGTGCCAGTCTCTAGTTCACAAGTGGTCATCGGTAGTGTACTGGGTATAGGTCTGGCCCACGGCGGTCGAGGCATTCAATATAAAGTACTTGGACGTATTGCATCGGGCTGGGTAACCACACCCATCATTGCAGCAGTATTATCATTTATATCGCTTTTCTTCCTGCAAAATGTATTTGATCAACAAGTGGTCAAGCAAGTAAACCAAACGGAGATACATTTAGATATAAATTCGGGAAACAATCACCATGGTTAAGGGCAAATCAATTAAAATCATTTCTTTTATTAGTCTACTTTTCATTGGAACACCCCCCGTATTTGCAGGGGATACCCAGTTTGCCAGCGAGATATCCTGGTGGGTCATACTAATGACTTTATTGGGTGGGCTAGCCCTATTTCTCTACGGTATGGAGAAAATGAGCTCCGGCATGAAAAAGGCAGCCGGCGATAGTATGCGTTCAATTCTATCAGCCCTGACTAATAATCGGTATATGGGACTATTGGTTGGTGCTTTTGTAACCATGATTATTCAGAGTAGTAGTGCCACAACCGTTATGCTGGTCAGTTTTGTTCAAGCAGGATTGATGACTTTCGTCCAGAGCTTAGGCGTCATTCTGGGTGCTGACATAGGCACCACAGTGACCGCCCAACTCGTGGCTTTTAAACTTACTGACTACGCCTTGCTCATGATTGCTATTGGGTTTGGGCTCATGATGTTCGGGAGGAATGAGAATCATAAAAATATTGGTGAATCAATCCTGGGATTTGGTATTCTCTTTTATGGTATGAAACTCATGTCGGATGCCATGTATCCGCTACGCTCATATGATCCATTCATTAATACTCTCGCAAGATTGGAAAATCCACTACTCGGACTTCTCGTGGGTGCAGCTTTTACAGCCCTCATTCAGAGTAGCAGTGCCTTTACAGGTATCATAATTGTACTCTCTCAACAAGGTCTTTTAAGCTTAGATGCCGGTATTCCAATGATCATGGGAGCCAATATAGGTACTTGTATTACCGCTGGGTTGGCAAGTATTGGAGCAACCAGAGAAGCTAAAAGAGTGGCCATGGCACACGTTATGTTCAAAGTCACGGGAGTACTCCTGTTCATTTTCTGGATCCCATGGTTTGCTGATTTCATCAGATATTTATCTCCAAGCTCCGATGCAGTTGGAATTGCTAAACTTGGGGCAGAGGTACCTCGACAGATTGCCAATGCGCATACAATATTTAATGTAGGTCTAGCCTTAGCATTCATACCATTCACAGGTTTCTTCGCCAAAATTATTTTAAAGGTCTATCCAGATATTGAAGACGAAAAGGATCTTACCATTGCCACATGGCATTTAGATGATTCTGCAATCGAGACACCTGCCTTGGCTTTGGATTTAGCTCGTTCTGAGATTGCTCGTATGGCTAAGATTACCAACCGCATGCTGGGCTCATTCATTCAGCCATTTGTTGATAATGATCCTGGGATGGATAGAATTCATCCCAAGCTCACTGTAATAGAGGGTATTGAAATGCGTGAGAAGAAACTCGACTTCCTCGAGTATAAAGTGAAAAATTATCTATTACAGATTGGGCAACAACCATTATCAGATTCTCAGGTTCCTGAGGTTTTTGCAATGATTACAATGTCCAGCCACATGGAGACGATTGGTGATATCGTTAACCGTAATCTCCTACCCCTGCTTGCTAAAAAGCGCGCTTTGGAGCTAGATTTCTCGGAAGAGGGCAAGGAGGAACTCCTTCGTTATCATAAAAAGGTGTGTAAGCAAATCAGCAGACTGGAGAAAACATTCTCTGAGTTGGATCCAAAACGAGCAAAAAAAGTTATGCTGAAGCAGGAAAAATATCAGAATCTGGAGGAAGAGTATCGTGTTGCTCATCTTCAGAGAATGCATTCATCTCGTCAGGAAACATTAAAAACGCACGAGATTCATACTGAATTACTGGAGCTCATGAAGCGTATCAACGTGTATACAGGTGAAATTGCCAAAATGATTGTGGATCTGAATGAAATTGAACAGAATTAAAAAAAAAGATCGAAGAAAAAAATAATAGTAAATGAAAAGTAGAACAAGGAGGAAAAGTAAAATGAAGCAGGTACTAATTTTTATTTTGTTAGTGTCCTTGAGTATGGCTGGTTTTGGACAATCAACTCTATCGCCAGACTCGAGTGGCTGGAAATCAAATGGTAATTTTGTTCTTGAGTCAGAGGACAACAATTTTAAAATGCGGTTTGATGTACGTATGTATATCGATGCAGCTATGTTTTTTGATGACCCTGATGAGATTCTTAGCAATGGAACGCATCTTCGGAAAGCCCGATTTGCATCCAAAGCGAACTTCTGGGGCAACTGGCAGGCTGAGTGGGATATGGATATTGCTGAATATGAAGTCGAGATCAAAGATATGTGGTTGGCCTATAACTGGGAAAACTCCATGTTTAAAATGGGTCACTACAAAGTACCCTTTGGTCTTGAAACGCTGACCAGTTCACGCTTGCTGACTTTCATGGAGCGTTCATATATCAGCTTGGCGTTCAAAATGGGTCGTCGCACATCTCTAGGCTACTCACTCTGGGGCTCAAATTGGTATAGCACGGCAGTATTGTTTGCCCAGGGCATGGATGATGACAAAAATCAGTTATCTGAAGAAACTGGTAATGGCTTTGCTGTAAGGGCTGCCTACGGCCCCCAATTTGGTCAAAATGCTCAGTTGCATTTTGGTGGTGCTATCGCACGATATGCCCCTAATGATGATCGTGGTATCATCGATTTCAATGCAGAAGCAGAAACTAAGATGGGTGATCTGGAAACACTGGATACTGATAATATCAGGAATGTAGAATCAACCCAACAGCTAGGTCTTGAGGGAGCCATTCAGTTCAATAATATTATTTTACAGGCTGAATATGCCCAAACTGATCTATCTCGCGAAACCGGCTTTTCTGATGTGAAATTATCTGGTGGATATGCGCATTTAAGCTGGATCATTACCGGCGAGAAAAAACCCTGGAAAAATGATGAAGGAGAGTTTGGAGCACTTACACCACATAACCAAACAATGGGTGCCTGGGAATTTGCGCTGCGATTTAGCAACCTGAATTTATCTGATCCTGATGCTGGAATTTATGGTGGCAAAGCCAATAACTATACAGCTGGATTAAACTGGTACGCTAATCCTAATGTCCGTTTTATGCTTAATTATACGATGGTAGATAACTCAGTGGCTGCAGCCATTGGGGATTATGATTTTTCCTATGTACAATTTCGTACATTGGTAACGTTTTAAAAAGATAACACAATAAAAGGAGAAAAAGATGAAATGGTTAACTTATTTACTAGTAGCTTTGGTGAGCATGGCTTTTATAGCCTGTGATACAGACGATACAACAGGTCCAGAAGATGATGTTCTGACTGGTACTCTGGTAATCAACGAATTCCTTGCTTCAAATGATGCAGGTCTGGCTGATGAAAATGGCGATTTTGATGATTGGGTAGAGCTATACAACGGATCGGCAGATGCCATTGATATTGGTGGCATGTTTTTTAGTGATGATGTAGAAGATGCTGAACCTCATATGATACCAACTACTGATGCCACTGCTACTACAATTGCATCAGGTGCATATCTAATCCTGTGGTTTGATAAAGAAGCCGATCAGGGTGTTCTTCATGTTCATGCAAAATTGTCTGGTGATGGTGAAGCGGTTGTCATGTTCAATGCTGATATGACCATTCTTGACAGCTATACCTATGATGCTCAGGATGCTGACATTTCCATGGGTCGCACAACTGATGGTGGCGATACCTGGGGATTATTCACTACACCGACTCCTGGCGCAACCAACGAATAGTTGATGTTTGAGTGAGAGTTTTTGTATTACTGCTGATCTTGATCATCGCTGCCTGCGATCTGCAGGATAGCCTACCAGCAGACAAAACAGAGACTCTTGCTTTGATCGAGGTTTTAGAACTCGACATTCCAGAACCATCAGGCTTGTCATTTGACGAGTCTGATGGTTTTTTGTATTGTGTCAACGATCCACCGAACAATAAGGTCTACCAGCTTTCAATCGCTGGAATAACCTCCCAGATCCTGAGTTTTCAGGGGAATGATCTGGAAGGCGTATTTGTCACAGGTGATGGACAGGGTCTCTGGGTTATCGAAGAGGGGCTTGGTAAGCTTATTCATTTGGATGAGAACGGTGATGTGCTTGAACAATTCACCAGTGACTATCAAATCTCTGCTGCCAATAGTGGCTTTGAAGGATTATCTCAAACCTGGTCACAAACAGGTTTTATGGTGATCAACGAGAAAGCACCCGTTAATATTCTCCACCTTGATTCCAGCGCGGCTGTAGTTACGCTATATCCAGTTGATTTTGCAACTGACTTATCGGGCATATGCCAGGGGAGACAAGTTGACGAATATTTTATCATTAGCGATCAAGACCAAAGCTTGTTTGAATGGTCCACCAGCACGGGGGTGATAGCAGAGTATCACTTTGACATTGAACAAGCCGAGGGAGTGGCTTTTGACCCCGTCAATGGGATTATCTATATAGTCTGTGATGCAACCTCAAATCTATACAGCTATGAATTGACTCAGGGGTAACTGGATGTCTAATTCTGTACTTATTTCTGCCTGTCTCCTGGGAGAAGCATGTCGTTTCGATGGACGGGGTAAGCATAATTCAGAATTATCGAACCTTCTCAAGGATAAAACCCTTATCGCGGTTTGCCCTGAAGTAGCAGGCGGACTCCCCATACCCAGACCACCAGCTGAGATCGTTGGTGATCAGGTCCTGCGCCAAAATGGGGAAGATGTAAGCCTCCAATTTCAGAGCGGGGCTGAATTATGCCGTGATAAAGGCCTGGCCGAAGGGACTAACCTGGCTATCCTCAAAAGTCGTAGTCCGGCTTGCGGCTGCGGAAGGGTCTATGATGGGACCTTTTCAGGAACGCTGGTTGAAGGAGATGGTATTTTTACCCAACACTTGAAGGCAGCTGGAGTAAATTGCATCTCTGATGAAGATTTTCTCAGCGAAAAAGGACATTGAGTTTATCGAAATGACCGGTCCATGGGCAGTATTCGCCGGTGACTTCGACGGGCTCACCCTCCGGTTGTAATCTTGATTGCAGCTATTCTATATCGGTTAAAGTTTCACCTCCCATTCAAAATAGCATAAAAAAAGGGACCAAATAATCAGCCCCTTTTAGTCATTACAACACTTCTCAGTTTATATCAATCACCAAAAAGTTTTTTGGCCATGGGCAGACATTCTCTGAATCCATCCTCATAAGTTCCCCCATCAGGATGATACACTGATTCCATGGAAATCACACCCTGGTAATTGTCCCGTTTCAAGGCGTTTGCAATTGGTTCCAGATACGGTGCCATATCGCCTTCACCCCAAGGGCAAAATTTTACGCTAGCACGGGAGATGTCGGATATACAGTCTTTGATATGAATATGACTGAGATAATCTTTGATTTCCTCATAGGCATCTGGATAGGGCACCTCAGTGCAGTATAATGTGTTTGGGATATCCCAGATAATCTTAAGATTTTTTGTTCCTAGATCGTCAATGAGCTTTCTACCAAGCCACCCTGAAGTAATCATGGCATTATTTCCGGTTTCCACTGCCAGGGTTATGCCTTCATCTTCAGCGAGTTGGATGGGACCTTCCAGTAGTTTAAGCATTTTTTCCCAAGCTCCAGTGCTTGCTACCCACTTTTCAGCACCATTTTCACCAAAAATGATCATTTCTTTTCTGAAACTCATAATGCGCACTGTATCTGTACCCAATTCTTTGGCAATTTTAATACACCGCTTCAAGCCATTAAAATGTTTCTGATACGCTTCATCTGATGTTTCAGTTTGCATAACCAGCATGCCGACAAAGTTGTGTCGCGTTATACATGGAACCGACACATCGTATTTGGTGATGAGTTCCTTGATCTTTTGAATCTCTTCTGGTGTTTGATCCCCAATTTCCTTGTCCCAAACAAACTGCAATTCAGCATGTTTCAATCCGGTCTCATTCATTACTTTTAATGAGTATTCCAAGTCCCTGCTGATTCCATCTGTGATTACACCTAATTTCATGCTTTACCTCGATTCTTCAAATTTAACTTCAGTTCCAGCGATCTGCTCCAACAGCTTGATGATGGCCCAATTATCTTCCTCCGGAAACATTGAAATACCCGAACGGAATAACTCGTAGGCTGCCGCTGTGGTAAACATGGCAACGCCATTATCCTTGGCCATATTCATGGAGATCCCAAGATCTTTATACATGGTACCAATGTGGCTACCTGTCCCTACAAAACGACGTTCCATAATAAGCTTTGCGCAATTCTTGAAGAGAGGGCTAGACACCCCACTGCTGGCAAACACCTCGTAGAGGGTTTCAGCTTTTGCCCCGGCTTTTACTCCTAGAACCAATGCTTCAAAAATGGCTGTAAAAGTTGATCCAATAAAGGCCTGGAGCGATGCTTTGATGGTCTGACCCATGCCGATGTCTTCTCCCACATGAAAAATGTTACCACCAATTGCTTCCAGGACCGGCTTCACACCGTTGAATACATTAAGGGGTGCTGCAGCCATGAGGGTTAAATTCCCACCATCTGCACCCGATTTACCACCACTCACCGGTGAATCAACCAAATTGATTCCTTTTTGTGTGACTGGATCTATCAGAGCTTTGGCTTCCTCAGGATCAATCGTCGCCGATACCACAATGGTGGCACCTGACTGCAGACCATTCAATAAACCAGTCTCCCCACATATGACTTCATAGACCTGGGCACCATTCAAGACCATGACAAAGACCAGGTCTGACTTTTCACCCACTTCATGGCTACTTCCAGCCAGTGTGCCACCAAGATCGGCAAATGCCTGACCTCGCGCTGCATTGACATCAAAACCGGTCAGTGAATAGCCTGCCTTGAGCAGGTTAGTCGACATTCCCGATCCCATGTCACCTAAACCAACAATTCCGATTCGCTTCATAACGCCTCCACCCAGAAGGATTTCGTTTGTACCCAGAAGGATTTCGTTAGGTTATCAGTATATATTTTCCATTAATTCATAAACAGAGATGGTATCCACAGCGTCAAGGCCGGGAAGATGCTGATCAAGATCAGCGTGATTACATTGGCGAGTAAAAAAGGTGCTGCTCCTTTAAAAATAGTACCGATCCCCAAGCCGGATATAGCAGATGCAACGTTTATGCAAGTACCCACTGGTGGAGTGACTGCACCGACCGCCAGAGCAGAGATCAGAATGGCTCCAAACTGAATGGGTGAGATACCCACAGCCACGCAGGCGGGCAGGAAAACAGGGGTTAAGAGCATAATGGCAGGGGAGACATCGATAAAGGTCCCAGCGATCAAAATGATTAAAACAATGAAGAGTAGCATCACCGTGGGTGGTAGAGCCATGGCTACCACAAAAGCTGTGACTGCTTCTGGAATACGTTCCAGGGCCAATACCCAGATATACAATTTTGACATGGCGATGATGATCATAATTTTTGCTGATGTCTGGATGGCAGAATTCAAGGTCTGCGGCAGGGTCTTTTTCAGGTAGTTGCTGCGTGCTACACCCGTGGTTAATAGTATACCAACTAATAGAGCGTAACCGGCCCCCATGGCTGCAGATTCTGTTGCTGTAGCGACGCCAAATACAACTGTGCCCACTACAAATAGTGGCATTACCAGTGCTACACTTGAACGTTTACCCTGACGCACAACATTTTGGAGGGTCAGGGAGACTTCTTCCGTTGGGTAGTTATTTTTTATTGAGATGATCAAAACGATGCCTAACTGAAACAAACCTATCATCACACCTGGAATGAGACCCCCAAGAAATAATTTACCAACCGACTCTTCGGCGATAATGGCGTAAAGCACCATGGGTATGCTGGGGGGTATGATCATGCCCATGGTTGAGGACGCTACTGTTATACCAGCAGCAAATCTTTTCGGATATCCTCGTTTTTCCATTTCAGGGATCAAAACCGCTCCAATTGAAGCTGTATCTGACGCCGAGGACCCGGAGATTCCACCAAAGATCATCGAAGCCATGACATTGACCAAACCCAGACCTCCTCGCAGCCGCCCTACAAAAAGTAGACTGAAATCAATCAGACGAGCTGTGATCCCTGAACTATTCATGAGCAATCCCATGAGAATAAAGAGGGGCAGGGCAATCAGAGCATAAAGGTTAAGCCCTGAGAAAAAACGCATAGGCAGAATGTCTAGCAATTCAGGGTGTTGGATAACAAAATATCCAAAAGAGGAGAGTCCCAGTGCATAGGCAATTGGGATACCCAGGATGAGGAACAGTAACAGAGATAAAAGTAGGATCGTCACAAGCTGGGATCGTAAGTCTTGTCTGAAAAGAGCGTGAGAAGAATCTGGTTCAGGGAGTACAACAGTGCCACACCACAACCTAGAGGTACAGCCATTTGGGCGAAATATTGAGGAATCCCCAGGGCGGCTGATACATAATCCCCGGTAGTCGCTATCCAACCGATGCTATAAACAAGCATGACACCGTTGATAAAACCCACTAATGCAAAATTAATAATATCGGCGTATTTACGATATTCAAGAGGCAGGCGGTTAACAAACCAGGTTATGGAAATATGTTCATTTTTGCCCAGGACCACTGCGGCACCCAATGCAGAAGCATACACAAAAAGGATCACCACAAATTCATTGCCTCCAATGAGGGTTGTATTAAAGCCATAACGCAGGACGACCAGAAGCAATACCAGGGCGAGAATCCCAGAAAAGCAGAGAATCAACAGTACTTCCAGGAGCTGCTTCAATCTACGTTCCATCAGGATCAACCACTTCATTGGACGCTTATCACTTAATCGCTGATGCTGGTTTTTGCCCGGTTAACATCATCTTTGCTGAAGTAGCCTTTTTCAATGAAATACTGATAGACCGGCTCGGTTGCTTTTCGAAATTTATCGAGGTTTTCGGGAGTGATCGTATTCGTTTCCAACTTCTCAGTCAGTTTTTGGATGTATATCGCCTCGTTTTCCTGATTCAATTGATCACTATATGCCATCGCCTCCACAGCTACTTCGTCAAATAGCTTCTGAAGGTCCGGAGATAGGACATTATACCAATCCAGATTCACCATGAAAGGATCAGGACCCGTACCATAATTACTCAGTGATAAATACTTCTGAACCTCATAGATCTTATAATCCCAGATATTTGATAAGGCATTATCTTGACCGTCAACAACGCCGGTTTTGAGGGCCATGTAGACTTCACTATAAGGTAGTTCCTGGGGGTTTACACCTAGAGCCTGAGCGTTGACGATATAGACCTCCTGCTGGGGTACGCGCATCTTGAGCCCCTTGAGATCATCAGGTGTCTGAATGGGTCTGCGATTATTAGTATGAGCTCGAAAACCTTGAGAAATTCCACAGGCAGGAATATGGTAGCCATTCTTACGGGCTTCCAGATTGACTTCTTTTGTAAAATCTGAATGAACAAGCCTCAAAGCTTCATCCCAATTGTTCACGATGAAGGGCAGGGTGAAGATATAGTACTTTTTGTTTGCATGAATGAACCCACCACCACGAGTTCCTTGCAATGCACCCGTCGCTACCATATCCTGAACCTCAAATTCGGTTCCTAGAACGGCTGAAAAATAATTTTCGACCTGAATTCTACCCTGGCTCCGTTTCTCCAACTCTTGTTTAAAGAATTGCATGGATTGACTTCTGGGATGTTGCTCAGGCTGTGAGTTGGCGTACTTAAATACAATTGTAGTATCTTTCTTGCCGCTACAAGCAATGTAGAACAACATAATTAGAGCAGTTAGGGTGATGCGAATCCAATTTGTTTTCATATCAGTGTACTTTCACATTTCTCTGCGGATTAGAATAGTTATAAAGTTTCGATGAGTGACACGATACTTATGGCAGGTCATTTACCAGAGTATCTGATATGATCCATTTAACATCAGTCATAACTGCTATACTCACCTAAGGACGCGCGGATCCCAATCGGTTACTATCTTAAGCTTAGGCGATATTCCTTTTGCGATGGCTTCCCAGGGGACTGCCTTGAAGTTCTGGGTCGCACCAGGATTGGTCCCGTCCTGACAGACGAACATCCCATTTGGGAATGCTGAGCCTAATCCGAAATTGGTTACATCCAACCCATCAGTATCCTGAGTACCATCAATGTTTTCGCCGTCAACAATCTGAAAGGTACCCACATAGGTATTTGGAGCTTCCCTGGTATAGATGGTGTAGGTGTTATTGCCTTGACTGGAAACAATCAGATAACCCGTTGTACTATCAGCATAAAACAGGCTTATACCTTCCAGATCAGCGGCGAAATGATTATTTACAGAATCGATCAAGGTTTTGCCTGTCTCAGCTTCAGCTTCAGCCTGGAATTTCCAAAGCGCCTGATCTTCTTCACCAACATACAGAATTCCCAGGATATCATCTGCAACACAGCCTTCTGGCTGCGTATCGACATAGAGGGTGCGGACAAGTTTTCCATCAACCAAACCAGCACCGTTATCGAACAATTCCCACTGCTCGATCTTGCCAGTCTTATCATTAAGAATGGCGTAGAATTTATTCGTTTTTGAACTGAAATACATACACGAACCATATACTCCATCTTCTAAACCCAGGGGTATGTTTCTGGCCGAAACTGAGGTAAGCATTCTCGTAACGGGATCGATTTTGAAAATAGCAATGGAATTTAAATCCCGGTTTCCTGCTGTAACCAATGCTACAGTATCGCCTCCTAGAGGAAAATTATAACGTAAGTCCACATTGTTTGTGCGACCACAGTCAACCCGTTGTAATTCATTTCCTTCAAGATCGTAAACCAGAAGTCCAGCACCGGCTTTCTTGTGGGTCCCGATGATCGTTGATAGGGAAGGATCAGTCGGGTGGATCCAGATGCAGGGATCATCAGCAGCGTCATCGTTACTCGGTACAGGGTCAGTTTCAACAGTCGCCTGTACGGATGCAACTGGATCATTGATAACGACTTTTGGGTCACAGCTTGTAAAAATAAATAATACTAGAATCATTAATATCATGAAGTGTTTCACAGTTACCTCCTTTTATTTATGACCTTAAAAAAGTCGCTATAAAACCAACCCAATAGCGACTTTTTGACTTATGGTCATGTCCGAATATCTCACTTAACGATGCGTGGATCCCAGGTAGTGTTGAACTTAAGCTCAGGTGAAATTCCCTTTGCAATAGCTTCCCAGGGAACCGCTTTGTAATTTTGATTACCCACATCATTAATCCCGTCCATAGCAACAAACATTCCACTAGGAAATGCATCACCAAGCGGAAAATTTGTAACATCTAATCCATCAGTATGCTCAGTACCATCAATGGATTCACCGGCAATTACCTGAAAGGTCCCGATCCAGGAATTATCACCCTCGCGTGTATATACACAAAACGTGTTGTTGCCCTGACTTGATGCTATCAAGTAACCCGTTTCTCTATCGGCATAGAATATGGAAAGTCCTTCTATATCTTCCACGAAATGTGTGTTTTTGGCTTCCACTAAAGTTTTTTCTACACCTGCATCCGGTTCAGCTTCAAACTTCCATAATGCTTCATTTTCTTCGCCAACATAGAGTTTTGCCAGAATATCATCTGCAACACATCCCTCAGGTTTGGAATCAACGTATAAGGTTCTTACAAGTTTTCCATCAACCTTCCCTGATCCATTGTCAAAGAGCTCCCATTGTTCAATTTTCCCGGTTTTTTCATTAATTATGGCATAAAATTTTCCTGTCTTAACACTATAATACATGCAAGAACCATAAATACCGTCATCCAAACCGATTGGAAGTTTACGGGCTGCAACATTTTCCAAGGCTCTGGTTTCAACATTTACTTTATAGATTGAAATAGTGTTTTCAGTACGATTTCCACCTGTAACCAAGGCGACAGAATCTCCCCCCAAAGGAAAATTATAACGAATATCTACATTGTTCATGCGACCTTCTGCTATTTGGGATAACTCATTTCCTTCAAGATCATAGATGAGGAGTCCAATAGTCCCTTCCTTATGAGTACCAATTATAGTTGACAATGAAGGATCCGTGGGATGAATCCAAATGCAGGGATCATCTGCTGCATCGGCATTAATTGGTACCGGTGCGGTTTCCATGGTTGCGTATACAGATGCAACTGGATCAGTAATGATTACTTTCTGGGAACACGCCATAAGCAAAAGCATCAATAGGACCGCGAACGTTAAAAGTGCTTTCATGATTTGTCTTTCTTTAAATTTGGTAGTTTTAAAAAAGCCGCTATAAAATCAATCTTATAGCGGCTTTTTTAGCTAATATTATTTAACTCTTAAAAGTTAAACTTGGCACCCATTCTAAATCCCTGTGAATAGATCTCTCTCTGAATGGGGAAATCTTCACCACCCTGATAATAGATCATAGGTGAATTATTCAGATTTACGATATCGGCATAGAGCATGATACCGCTATTCAGATCATAGGTAAACGAGAGATCGGTCTGAGTATTATCTGCATAATAGATATCCTCATCTTCATCTCCACCTACCTCTTCCAGGTACATACCATGGAAATTCATGGAGGCTCGAGCAGTAAAACCACCTGCTTCAAATGAGACAGCAACGTTACCAACATTATCTGCCTGTCCTGGCATGGTAGTTGGGTCTCGATCGAAGTACTGGGCTTCAGAAGTGGTATGAGTATAGTTGGTGTAGATCCCCAAGCCGCTTAATATTCCTGGCAGGAAGGTCAATTGTTGACTCCATTGAACTTCGAAACCACTGATAGTTGCATCAGCACCATTGACCGGTTCCAGGATCTCTTCAACTTCTTCATCGCCAAACAGCATATCTTCCGGTTCGACGACCCGGTTGTAAATATAGTCTGCCAGGGTTTTTGAATAGACACCGGCCGATAAAATTCCCAGTTTACCAATATAATATTCAACCATAAGATCTAGATTAGTAGCAGTGGTTGGAATTAATCCCGGATTCCCAATTTCAAGTTCTCCGTCATCGAACTTTTGGTAGGGGACCAGGGTGATGTAATCTGGTCGTGACATGGTTTGGGTAAAAGCCGTCCGGATCACCATTTTGTCGTTAAGGTCATAGCGTAGATGAACCATGGGTAGAAAGTTGGAATAATCATAGGAGTCTGAAACTTTTTCCATCTCAGCATCCCCATCTTCAACTAATGCTAAATCACCCTTCCAGCCATTGTAGGTTGTACTGGTCATTTCCAGACGAGCACCTGCTACTACTGATATTTTGCCCATCTTAAGGGTGGTCATACCATAACCAGCAGTGATGACTTCATTGGCATCCCAGGTTTCATAGAAGTTTGCTTCTAAGCCTGGCTCAGATTCAAAATCACCGTTGTCTTCCCAGAATTCATTGAATTTGTCAGGATCAATACCCATTTGATGATCGTAGTTACCATCCATAAATTCGGAACCATCAAGCTCATTGGTCATACCTTCCAGGGTCAGATCGTCATCACCATCCCATTCATATATTAGCTCGTTGGTTTTATCAGAATTCTTATTCTTATCCTTGTATTTACCACCTAATTTCAATGAGCCGACCACATTCCCGAAGGTATAGGGCATTTTGATATTTAAAGAAGCAGTCAGGTCCTTATCTTCCGTAGACTCGCCATCCTTATATTCCATTTCGTCAAATTCGTACTCACTGGCATCATTTAGATCAAAGCCATTGTCCACTGAGAAAGTGGGGTATGTGTAATCACTAACATCGGTGGTGAAGTCAATGCCCTTTCCCGTAAAGACGATATTCCGGCTAGGTGTTCTGGTTTCAGAAGCAGTAGCATGAGAAAGGTTATAATCCAGATCAAGGGCATCAAAATGATGCTCGCCACCAAAAGCTACACTCTGGATGATGGACTCAGAGGTCCTGTGTTTTAATTCACGCTCGATCCGGGCACCAACGATGGTGTTCTCATCTGTCCAGCCAGTACCAGGTTCTTCCTCATCAACCGATTTATCAAAACGCAAACGATATCTCTGCTTGTCTTCAAAATCTTTAAAATTGTTATTTAAGAATTTTATGGAGAAGGTGGAGTTCTTATTCAGTTTGTAGTCAAAGTTGGCACTCATACCCACTCTTTGACGACGAACATCATAATAATTCATCTGCATATCATTGAGGACTTTTACATCTTCGATTTCGTCAACCTCATAGATCCAGGTTGTATCGGTAATATCATCATCATCCACTTCAAATTCATCGACTATATTAGTGACAGTTTCATAGGCATCACCCCATTCCATCTCGATATTATCAGTGGCTCGGTTATCGTTGTTATAACTTCCACCAATGAGAACACCTAGTTTACCGTCCATATATATATCTGCAAAAGTAAAGGTCGCTTTCTCACCAACACCGCCCCGTAAGGCTTTGTAGCCGCCTGTGAAATCAGCTTTAATAACTCGTTTGTCAAAATCAAAAGCTGTTTTTGATATGAGGTTAACAGAACCTCCGATGGCATCTCCATCCATGTCAGGTGTTAAAGCTTTGCTCACTTCAATACCTGCCAATAGATCAGAAGGGATAACATCAAGTGATACATTGCGATTGTCATCTTCAGGAGAGGGGAGGGTATTCCCATTGATTTGCGTTGAATTTAAACGAGCTGCAGAACCACGAATAAGAATGTATCTACCTTCACCATGATCTTTCTGCACCGAAACTCCAGGTAATCTGGAGAGTGCTTCAGCAGCATTTGGATCTGGAAATTTTTCAATTTGCTCAGTAGAGATAACATTCTGAATTTTGTCAGATGATTTTTGCTGGCTCAAGGCTTTGGCCTCACCGGTCCGCAAAACTGAAACGATAACTTCATCTAAACCTATGTAGCTAGCGGTTAATTCGAAGTCGACACGATTAAGATCAGAATCAAAGGTTACGGTTATAGCCTGACTGGTTTTATCATATCCAATATAATTGGCAACCAGGACATATTCTCCTTCAGGAACGCCAGTAATTCGGAATTCACCAGATCGATCAGTGGCTGATCCAAAATTTGTACCTTCCAGCATTACATTGGCCCCAGGTAAATAATCCCCTGTTCGTGAATCGGTAATAACTCCACTTACTGTAGCAGCTGATAGAGCGCTTACAGCCAGAAATAAGGCAATAGCTATAAAGGTCATCGCCTTTTTAGCTATTGCCGCATTGCTTAAATTCATAGTATTCCCCTTTCGGAATTTCGCATGTTTTGAAAAGAATTGTCTATACATTAAACATAATGCTGTTCTCATGCAAGTATTATTTAGTATAAATATTGTTAACGTATTTACACTAAGCCCTTATTGTATAATATCTAAACCACAAGACAGATTATTATTAATTTTTATTTAAAAATGTATAGACAAATAGACATAGTTTTTTATATTTGGTGAATAAAATAGGAAAAATGATGATAATTGACCGTAATAGTCCTGTCCCACAATACTTCCAACTTCAGACCTGGCTGCTAGAGCAGATCACCCAGGGTGTCTACAAGCAGGGTGATAAAATCCCTACCGAAAAGGAATTTGGAGAGATCACTGGACTTGCACGAGCCACCATCAGACAGGCTATTACCAATATTGTAAACAAAGGCTATCTCGAGCGTAAAAAACGGCTTGGAACCTTTGTCATCTATAAAAAAGATGTTAAGCAGCGCTCAAATATTATTGGCGTTATTGTTCCAGATATCCGTAGAGGATACGCACCCGAGCTGGCCCGGGGAATTGAAGATGAGGCTGTCAATAAAAGACTTAGTACCATACTATGTAATTCTGATGATCTTTATGTTCAAGCTGACTTTCATGCCGATCGGCTTATCGAAAACACCGTCAGCGGTGTGATTTTTATTCCCACAGCCGCCTCCAATAAGAAAAACCGACTTATCCTTGAGAAATTTCAAGCAAACGACATTCCGGTCGTTCTGGCTGATCGTACCATAAAGAACGTTGATACCGATTTGGTTACTACTGATAATTATGAAGGTGCCTATAAGATTACTTCCTATTTGATCAAGCACGGTCACACCAGGATCGGAATGATCATGAATTCTTTGTTCAGTACTGAGATATTGCGTTTAGAGGGCTACAAACAGGCTCTGTTAGATCATGATATAGAGATAGATGAGTCAGTAATATTCGCCAGCCGAGGTCCTTTTAACGAGGCCCGATGCTTACAAAATGCCAATGATATGCTTCATGTTGTTCCGCCAGTCACAGCCATTTTTGGAGGTCATGACAGAATTGCTTATCAGGTAAAAAACGCGGCTAGAAACCTGTTACTCGATATTCCCAACGATGTTGCCTTGGTCGGCTATGATGATTTATTGCTCAGCCGTACACAGCATCATGGCATTTCTACCATGCATCAACCTATCTATGAAATGGGGGTAGAAAGCATGAAGCTTCTACTTGAAAGAATTGAGAATACTGAGGGAAAGCCACAAACAATTACGCTTAAATCTCGCTTGGTCGAGAGGGCGTCAGTAGCTATAAAATAGACAAAAATGGAAGCGGGGGCATTCATTCAATGGGAAAAAAAGTAAATATCGGTTTGATCGGCACTGGACGATTAGGCAGTATGTATGCCGAATTTCTAGTGCAACGCGTTCCGGATGCTAATGTGGTAGCCGCTGCTGATCTCTTCCCGGATCGCGTAAACTCAGTTTCAGAAAAATACGATATCCCTACTCAATATGACAATCATCTCGATCTGATAAATGATGGGAATGTCGATGCTGTTATCGTTGTAGCTACAACTTCTAATCATAAAGAAATTGTAATTGACGCTGCAAAAGCTGGAAAATCCATTTTTTGCGAAAAACCAATGACCCTTGATCTTAAAGATGCCCGTGAGATGCAATCTGCCATCAAACAACACGGAATATTTTACCAACAGGGTTATATGCGTCGCTTTGATAAGAGCTTTGCAGCTCTAAAGCAAAAAATTGATCAAGGCGTTATCGGAGAGCCTGTTGTTTTTCGCGGAAGTTCACGTGATCCATATCTACCTACACTAGAATATTTGCGCCCCGAAAATAGCGGTGGTCAGATCATCGATCAGGCCGTTCACGATTTTGATATTGCCCGGTGGTGTATGGGTGAGATCGATAGCGTCTATTCCATCGGCTGTGCTTTGGCTTATCCAGAAGCAGCCTCGGTAGGTGATACTGATAATGTCATCATGTCCTTCAAATACGCATCCAATGCGCTGGGGGAAATTGATATTAGCCGTAATGGTGTTTATGGATACGATATTCGGGCTGAAGTCCTGGGTACCAAAGGCAGTCTCATGGCGGGATATTTAAAAGACACACCGCTCCTGGTAATGACCAAGGAAGGTGTTACCCACGATGTGATACCGTATTTCCCAGAACGATTTTATGAAGCCTATGTATCACAATTGATCGATTATCTCAACAATCTGACCCGTGGCTTAGATCCCCTGGTCACGATTGAAGATGGGATTGCTGGCTTACAGATTGCTGTGGCAGCCACAGATTCGTTGAAAAAAGACAAAGTCGTCAAAGTCTCCGATTATTAAACAAAAAAATAGAATTAGGTATTTGAAAGGATTATCAATGAAAACGTTAAGCTTATTTGCAGAATGGGATCCAAAGCCTGATTTCAAATTGGGTTCAAAAGATATTGAAGGGAAGCTTACTTACCTGGGAAGTAAAGTCTGGCGGAACCCCTATGTGGATTTTGTTGAGAAGGATATTCCTGAACCCAATGACACTCAAGTTTTGATCGAGATTAAAGCGTGTGGTATTTGTGGTTCCGATGTGCATATGCTGCAAACCGACGAAGACGGATACATATTTTATCCTGGGCTTACAGCATTTCCAGCGACTTTGGGTCACGAATATTCAGGAGTTGTAGCCAAAGCAGGTCCCAATGCGATCAATAAAACAACAGGTCTTCCTTTTCAGGTTGGTGAAGCTGTTTGTGCTGAAGAAATGATCTGGTGTGGAAGTTGTCGTCCCTGCGCTGATGGATATCCAAATCACTGTGAATCGTTGCAAGAGATAGGGTTTTCCATTGATGGTGCATATACAAATTATATTGCAGTTGATGCACGTTACATATGGAGTATTGAAGCACTTAGACCCATTTATGGGGAACAAAAAATGTTTGATTTGGGATCTTTAGTGGAGCCCACATCAGTTGCCTACAATGCTGTTATTGAACGTGGTGGTGGAATCAGACCTGGGGATTCAGTATTGGTTATGGGTAGCGGTCCCGTGGGTATTGCGGCCTGTGCAGTGTTGAAACATGCTGGAGCAGCGCATGTGATTATCTCAGAACCCTCAAAGTCGCGACGTGAGCTAGCACTTAAAACTGGGGCGACCCACGGTATTGATCCAGACAAGGAAAATGTTGCTGATCGAGTCCTGGAAATAACCAATGGAATGGGTGCCAATCTGATCTTGGAAGCCACCGGATTGCCAAGTGTCGTCTGGCAAGATATTGAGAAAGTCATATGGGAGGGCAAAGCCTTAAATGCAACGGTAGTGATTGTTGCTCGAGCAGATGACAAAATTCCCATGAATGGTGAAGTATTTCAGGTACGACGAGCCCAGGTAGTGGGCGCACAAGGGCATTCCGGTCACGGCACCTTCCCTAGAGTCATTGCATCAATGGCTGGAGGTATGGATGTCTCTGGGCTCATTACCAAGAGAATCAGTTTGGAAGAGATTCCTGAAAATCTGAAGATGCTTCAGACTGATAGAAATGAAGTCAAAATTACAATGTTTCCAAAATAAGATTAGAGGAAAGAACAATGAATGACTGGTTAAAAACGAATCGTACAGATCTATCTTTTGAAAATACATCAGTAGGTCGGATGAAGAAAAAAATCTGGGAAGCCACTGAAGAGGAAATTGATGGAATATTAGATGACTATGGTATTCCAACACCCTCAGAGATGGCTAAACCTGGAACCTATGTCCAAACCACAATTCGCCAGCATGTGGTTGAGAACAGAAAAAAGAATGACATTGTATTTGTACCCATAGGCTGTACGGAACTTCACGGTATCCATACGGTTACAGCCCTGGATACCTTTATGGTTACCCAGATTCTGGAAGGCGTTCGACGTCATTCTGAAAAAACGGATCATCCAGTAAATATTGTGTGGAATCCGATAAATTATGGAGGTCATCCCCATCATCACGTTGGCATGCCAGGCACCATCCATGTAAGTGATGACACATTGAAGCAGACATTAATTGATGTCATGCTTGGTTTGTGGAATGACGGATTCAGAAAAATTATCCTTATCAATAATCATGGGCATTCCTGGCTTTTAGAAGCTGCCATCCAAGAATTACAAAAGACCTGGAATTTACCAGGCATATTTCGAATGATTGATTGGCACCGGGCTGTGAGAGAATTTTTTAGAACACGGGATCGTGGTGGTGATTGGGAAGACAACTTTTTCCACGCTGATGAGGCAGAAACATCTGTCATGTTACTGCTCGCACCCGAGTATGTTGAAATGCTATTCGCAGAGGAAACCACAGTAGATGGATATTTGCCCGATGGACACTTTGATAAAGCGGTTGACCCTTTTGCACGACCCAGTAAATGGTCTGAGGGGCAAGGACATTTTCCAATGGAGATAAACTCTATTCCAGAAGGTGTCGTTGGCCGACCCACCATTAGTGATGCCAAGAAAGCTAAAAGAACCATCGCAGCTATCCTGTCATATTTGACATTGGTTTGGGAAGAGATTTATGAGGCTTACCCCTCAGGAACTGTACCACCAATCGAAAAGACAACTATGCGTACAGAAGAAGAGATGGAACCCTATATGAAAGAACCTTTCACCGAAGGTTGGCGACCAATCTATGCTATCAGAAAGATGGGTCTTTAGGACATGAAACTGAGTATCGTCGTTTCGACGCAGCCAGCAAAATTTGCAGCGCTTGCTTTTAAGGGAAATCTGGAGCAAAACACCAAGCTCATAAAATCATTGGGATATGATGGCATTGAGCTCACTGTGCGTGATCCAAGGCTGCTGGATATTCCCAAAGTGAAAGCATTGACCATCGATCAAGGCTTTCCCGTATCAGCGATTGGTACGGGTCAGGCATATGGGGAAGAGGGAATCTCCTTCTCAGATCCTGACCCCAGCATCCGACGTCAGGCCATCGACCGTATAAAAAGTCAGGTGGATCTGGCCTCTGAACTGAATTCGCTGGTCATTATCGGGTTGATCCGCGGTATTGTTGAAGATGATAATGATCCGGAACAGGCCGATCAGTGGATCATTGAGGCATTGGATGAATGTGCCTCAGTAAATCCCACTGTAAGACTGGCCATTGAGCCCTGTAACCGCTATGAAGCAAATACTATCAACACTGTTGACCAGGGCCTAAGTCTGCTAAAGAAACTGGGTAAAGATAATGTTGGGTTGCTCCTGGATTCTTTTCACATGAATATCGAAGAACCTGATATTTACCAGAGCATTAAAAATGCAGATCAGCAGATCTTCCATTTTCATATTGCTGATTCAAATCGCTGGTACCCTGGAGCGGGACATCTGGATTTCCAGAAAATCGTAAACCAACTCAATTCTGTCAACTATAACGGTTTTCTTTCCGCTGAGATACTACCATTTCCTGATGGAAAAACTTCAGCTAAGAAAACAATTGAGTACATGTCAAAATTGAAACTGTGATGTAATGAATGAAAATTATAAATGATCATGTTTAGCATGAGAAACGAGGGGAATGTATGGAAACCATGAAAGCATTATTGTTTAAAGATATCGGTAAAATTGATTTTGAGGAGATAGCGTTTCCGCACGTATCAGCCCAAAATCAGGTTCTGGTGAAGGTCGCGGCTTGTGGCATATGTGGAACCGATGTAAAAATGCTGGAAGGCAAGCATGCCTACAAAAAAAATGTAGTGCTGGGCCATGAATTCGCCGGAGAAGTAGTAGAAATAGGAAGTGCGGTAACGGCCGTTGCCTTGGGTGATAGGGTAGCACTGGATAACAATTCCAGATGTGGCGTTTGTGAATTTTGTAGAAGTGGTCAAAGTTCTCAATGTATTGAATTGAAGAACAGAACTCTCGGTGTATTTCAAAATGGTGGTTATGCCGAGTATGTGTTGGCAACAGAAGATGTATGTTTCAAAATTCCTGATTCCCTGGATGATATAACGGCAACCCAGGTTGAAACGCTGGCGACTGTATTAAACGGTATGAATATTGTTCAAATGCAGCCTTATGATTCTGTTTTGGTATTAGGATGTGGACCCATTGGGTATTTATTCGCCGCCATAGCCAGAAATGCAGGCACCAAAGTTGTCACTACAGAAATTGATCCTTTTCGTATAGGTATCGCCAAAAAGTTTGGTCACCCCGTATTAAATCCTGAGGAATGTGATCTTGAAGCAGAGGTCCTTAGGCTAACTAATGGGAAAAAATTTGACATCGTCATAGATGCAATTGGAACCCAACTAGCAAATGCGATCAAGTATGTGACTCCTGGTGGCAAAGTTCTGGCCTTTGGTATGGACAGCAGTATTGATGTAACCATTAAACCATACGATATCACGCGTAATGCCATCAAAGTGTTAGGATCATATATCGGTCAAAACACCATGGTTCCGGCTATAGATATGCTCGATTCCAAACAACTGGAAATGGATAACTTCTTTACTGAAACTGTATCCATGAAAGATGGACCAGCCGCGTTCACAAAATTGGGCTTGGATTTAAATTGTATGGACCATGTAGCTAAATCTGCCATGAAAATTGTACTAATCCCTTAAGATCAGACAACAAAGGAGCAGGCATGAATAAAATATTGAGTTTTTTTGCCACTGGTGAGGACATCGAACCTATCCAGGATCAGGCTACGATTGATCGACTTTATAAAAAATACAGACTGAAGGTTATGCTGGCCATAACAGTCGGTTATGGATTTGCTTATCCTTTGCGCTTGGCTATGAATGTTGTTAAAAAGCCGCTCATTGATAGTGGTGTTTTTTCGGCCATGGATCTGGGAAATATCGGTTCTGCTCTGCTTTATGCCTATGCGCTGGGAAAACTGACCAATGGCTTCCTGGCCGATCATGCCAATGTTAAACGCTTTTTTGCCTTTGGTGTGTTGATGTCAGCGATCGTGAATATCGCCATGGGTTGGTCTACAGTACTGTGGATCTGGATCATACTTTGGGGATTTAATGGTTGGTTTCAGGGTTATGGAGCACCGACAGGCGCTGTCTCGCTGTCAAACTGGTACAGCAATAAGGAACGAGGTCTCTATTACGGGATTTGGAGTACCGCTCATGCTATCGGTGAAGGGCTTACCTTTGTTGTAACAGCGTCAATTGTCTCTTTCTGGGGTTGGCGTGCTGGATTTATTGGACCAGGGCTCTTTAGTATTTTTGTAGCATATGCGATATATCTGGTCATGCAAGATCGACCTCAAACATTGGGGCTCCCTTCCATTGCCGACTGGAAAAATGATCATGGTGCTGAGGATAACAAGCATGCCAATACCAGGGATGCACAGAAGATAATTTTGAAATCCCCGGCTATCTGGATCCTGGGGATTGCCAGTGCCAGTATGTACATGACCCGCTATGCCATTAATAGTTGGGGCATACTATATCTGCAGGAAGCCAAAGGTTATTCTCTCATTGAAGCAGGGGGGATTCTTGGATTGAATACGCTAGCCGGTATTATCGGTTGTGTCGCCTATGGTTGGATATCTGATAAATATTTTGGTGCAAAACGTCCACCTGTTACCTTGCTTTTTGGTGTAATTGAGATCATGGCCCTCGTAGTTATTTTTTATCTGGCTCCAGGCCATCCTATTATCCTTACTTCTGCATTCTTTATATATGGCTTTACACTCAGCGGGCTTTTAGCAGCCTTAGGTGGATTATTTGCCATTGATATTGCACCCAAGAAAGCTGCTGGTGCAGCCATGGGCGTTATTGGAGTTTTCTCCTATATCGGCGCTGGTCTCCAGGACCAGATTAGTGGTTTTCTGATTGACAAAAACTCCATGCTGGTTGATGGTGTGATGCAATATGATTTTTCAACAGTGATCGTATACTGGATTGGATCATCCATCGTTTCCATGATTCTGGCGTCCACATTATGGAAAATAAAAGTAAGAGAATAGAGCTGAAATATTGAAGAGGGAATCTGTGAAATCGTATGACATTGTAATATTTGGAAATTTTACCAAAGACACCATTATCTCCTCCACTGGAACTCGGCAGGTGGGTGGTGGAGGCTTTAACTATGGTGCCCAGGCCGCCGCCCGAACAGGTCTCAAGGTTGCTGCGGTTACCCGACTAGCGCAGGGAGATTCGCAAATCCTCCGGGATCTGGAACAAGCAGGTGTTGCTGTTTATCCTACTTTCACAGAACACTCAACTCACATGACACTGGATTACCCATCTTCAAATCCGGATGAGCGCATTATCACAACACCACTTACAGCGGGGTCTTATACTATTGAACAGTTTAATGACCTGGAAGCACAAGCCTATCTGATCAATGGTTCAATTCGTGGTGAAACACCTACTGAAGTGGTGGAACATCTTCATCAACGAAGTGGACTATTGGTTGCCGATGCTCAGGGATTTATCCGTGTGGTCTCAGAGGATAACACTTTGGTAAACCTGCCCTGGCCGGAAAAAAAGCATATTTTATCAATGATTGATTTTCTTAAAGTGGATATCGTTGAGGCGGAATCCCTCACCGGCGAAAAGGATATATTTAAAGCCGCCAAAATGATTCACGAATGGGGGCCATCGGAAGTAGTTCTGACCCATAGGAATGGAATTCTGGTCTATGCCGATGGAAAATACCATGAAGCCGAGTTTCATCCTGAAGAATTGATCGGTAGGAGTGGTCGTGGCGACACTTGCATCGCCAGTTACACTGCAAAACGACTGAATGCGAGCCCTGCAGAAGCAATCATCTGGTCTGCTGCTCTGACCAGTCTAAAAATGGAAGCTGAGGGTCCGTTTAAGGGATCATTTGAGGATATCCAAACCAGGATCACTAATAGCTATCAGTAGAAGATTAATGGTGATGATGAGGATACACAAACAAACAACCAAATGGAGATTCAGAACAGGCAATGTTCTGATACTACTTGTACTATTTTCCTTTCTGTGTGCCTGTATCCCTTTGAGTAAAAAGCCTGAACCGAGTATACAGCCATTTAGCTTTTCTGTGATGGGGGATGTACCACGGGGTGCGGCAGAAATTGTTATCCTGGATTCACAAATCGTAAATTTAAATACCCAAAGCACATCGAAATTCAGCTTCCATCTTGGTGATTTTAAGAGAGGCTCTGAACCCTGTGATGAAGCTGTCTATGAACGCGTTTCCAGCCAATTACAGAAAATCAACCAACCAGTTTTCATGTTGATGGGTGATAATGAATGGAATGACTGCGAAAATCCGGAAACCGCCTGGGATTATTGGTTTAAACACTTTTCCATCTTTGAAAATAGGTGGGACCATCATCTACAAGTGGATCATCAAATAGAGCAAATCGATAATTTTGCTTTCAATTACGGTGGCGTTCTCTTTCTGGGACTAAATGTGGTGGGAAGCAGGATACATGATCAGGTTATCTGGGATACGATCGAATCAAATGACATCATCTGGATGCGCCGGAATATTGAAAATAGCCACGCAGATGCACTGGTAATTGTCGCCCAGGCCAATCCCGCACTCAACCATCCCAATCTTTTAACAACTTTCCAGGAACTTGCTGCAGAATTTAAAAAGCCAATTCTATTTCTCCATGGCGATGGCCATTATTGGACATTTGACTCAGGCTGGAAAACGCCCAACATGACCAAAATTCAAATCGACAAAGGTAGCATAGCAGATCCGCTTGAAGTCAGCTACCAACCAGAAAATACAACCCCCTTCAGTTTTGATCGGGATCCTTTTAATTAAGCTCAGGAGCATTCATGAAAATCATTAAATATTGTGCCATACTTATTGTTCTGATAAGTTTTTACAGCTGCACTGATTCCCAAACCAGTGAGCAGGAGCAATTTTCATTCATTCTGGCTGCCGATTGGCGCTATACCGCCACAGAAAAATACAGTTCTCCCATTTACGCCAGAGGCGCTTTTGAAGCAATCAAGGCAGTTGGAAAAGGCTCTTTTATGCTGTCACCTGGTGATGTAGAACCTGTCCAGGATTCACATGAGTTGATCGCTGAGATTTTGGGAGAAGAATATCCCTGGTATCCTATTATGGGGAACCATGAACTGGAACATCCACCTACCCTGAAGTACTTAAGAGAGCTCAATAAGGGCGGTATGACCTTACCCTACATTGTCAATAAGGGGCCTGTGGGTAGCGAAGAAACCACTTTTTCATTTGATTATGGAAACTCCCACTTCGTGGTATTAAATCAATACTACGATGGTACTTCTGACGTTGGCACCGATGGTGATATTGTTGATGCATTATATGAATGGCTTAAAAATGATCTAAATAAGACCAACAAGACCCACATATTTGTCTCCGGTCATGAACCGATCATTTCAGTGCCCGATATGCATAGCGGACGCCATCGCCATGTGGGAGACTCTCTTGATAAATATCCCATGAATTCGTTCCGATTCTACCAATTATTAATGAAATACGACGTAATAGCCTACCTGCACGGCCACACCCACAGCACATCATATTCTACTATTAATGGACTGCAACAAGTTGACTGTGGTCATGCCCGGGGAACGGAATCTGAATATCCTGAAAAGGTGATGAAGGATATCAAAACCTACATCGAAAAACCCGAGAATGCAGATTTGGGACTGGAAGCGGTTCTGAGATCATTTTACGCGAACAAATCATATGAGCTTAAAAAAGTAATGTATTATATGGATTTGACAGACGGTGTTTCATATAAAAAATTGCCAGATGAAACAGGCTTTGAGATATTAGCTGGCTTCTATGGGGAAGCGATGTCTTTGGGCACAGAAACCGCTGAATACTTTCAAACCTATTATGAAAACTGGCAGGTAAACAGAAGTACCTTCATGAACTTCAAAGTTTATGATGATCACGTAAAGGTGGATATTTACAGAAATACGCTTCTGGATCCAATCAGCTATGTGCTCACAAACAGTTTTCAATTGAATTGAACCGGAGATAAACAGTGCCTGATAACATAAAACCTCAAGTTCTGGGACTTAGACGATCATTTGGATTTGGAGATCGCCTTGGGTTGGCCACACCTGGACATTTAGAAGCATTAAAGAATACTCCATTTTTACCAATACTGGCCCAACAATCCATCCGTGAGCTGGGTCGCACAGATCGACAACCTGAAGATGTGATGGCCTCCGCTATTGCTGCCATCAAAGCAGAGGGTTATACCGGGATTTGGGGTGCTGATGGTGACCATCTGCAAACCAAAGCAGATATCTTTCGAGTGGCAGAAGCCGGATATACCTTTTTTACTATCGACCCCTCTGATCATGTGAATAATGATGCGGATTCCATGAGTTCCGCTGAACTGGAAAGCGCCTATCAAGATATGCTTGATCAGGTTCAGCTTACTGATCAGAATTTACTGGAGATATATCTCAATGCTGCAGAACAAGTCGGTCCAGATCTGTTAATAGCATTTAATAATAGGACCCTTTTATTGCGGGCAATTATTAAATATGGAGCTGCCCTCAAGTATTCCAAAGATATGTATAACTGGATCGATGAAGCCAACCCGAAGCGGGAATATGAGGTGGAGATATCAGTGGATGAGACTGATACACCTACTTCACCACTCGAGCATCTGTTCATTGGATTAAATCTGAAACGTCTTGGTATTCGAATCGTTAGCCTGGCGCCACGATTTGTGGGTGATTTTGAAAAGGGTATTGACTACATCGGCGACCTGGTAGAGTTCGAAAAGCAGTATGCCCAGCATGTTGCCATTGCGAAATACTGTGGTCCTTACAAATTGAGCATCCATAGTGGATCAGATAAGTTCAGTGTCTATCCCATCATGGGACGGCTCAGTGGTGAATTCCTGCATGTAAAAACTGCCGGCACCAGCTATCTGGAAGCCCTGCGGGTTATTTGCAGGACTGATATCCCTTTATTCAGAGAGATCATCGGATTTGCCAGACATCGTTTTGAAACTGACAAAAAGACTTATCATGTTTCAGCACAGCTTTCAATGGTTCCTGAGAAATTAGCAGCTGCAGAACTGGAAGATGTATACCTGGACCAAGTGCCAGGACGGCAAATCCTTCATGTGACCTTTGGATCTACTTTAAAAGGGGGGCAAGATTCAAGAGGTGTCTTTTTCAAAGAATTGATCATGAATAATTTATTGATGCATAAAGAACTGTATAAAGAGGTTCTGGCCATACACTTAGGAAAACACCTTCAACTATTGCTTGCAGACGTGGATTGAGCCATCAAGCAATCATAGAATCGGAGTAATGATGATGAACGAAATAGATCCAGCAGAATTATCTATAGAAGCAGTTGACCTGTGGATGAACCAGTGGCTGTTACTGACATCCGGAAGCAGTGATGATTATAATATGATGACAGTGGCTTGGGGCAGTGTCGGCTACATGTGGGAGAAACCATTTGCGCAGGTAGTTGTAAGACCTCAACGGCATACGCGTGGGTTTATGGATCGATCAGAGACATTCACCTTGTGTGCTTTCCCAGAAAAGTATCGTGCTGATTTAAATATTATGGGAACTATTTCTGGTAGTGATGGAGACAAATTAGGGCACACTGATTTCACTATAAAACCTTCAAAAATCGTTGCACCACCATCCTATAACGAAGCTAATCTCATACTTGAATGTCAGACGATCTATCGACAGGACATGGATCCAGATGGCTTTATAGACCAGAAGATCCACGACATCTACGAGGCTAAAGATTATCACCGGATCTATTTCGGGGAGATCCTAGCAGCCTTCCATGAAAAATGATCCCTGTCAAGTATATAGAGCTGACTCAATCAATCATGAGTTTGTGATAAATTCTTGAAAAAACACACCCCATTTAGATTATTCCTTGTAGTCAATGTCGTCTTGATGCAAATATTATCTGCTCAAACCCCATTTACTATAGAAGCAGTTAGGCATGATATAGCACCGATTATTGATGGAGATATTAATGATTCGGTTTGGGATAATGCCGCATTGGCGCAGAATTTTATTCAATATGAACCCAAGTGGGGTCAGCCATCTGGAGCAAGAACAAGCGTTCGAGTCCTGTATGATGATCAATACCTATACTTTGCTTTCGAAATGGAGGAAGGTAACGATATTATTTCCCAATTGACTAATCGTGATTCGGATTTAGAAAATGATGATGCGGTAATTGTCATATTGGATACCTACCATGATAAGCAGTCGGCCTATTACTTCTCCACAAACATGCTCGGGACGCAAGCCGATGGTACTATCATCAATGATGGGAAATCTAAAGATGAATCCTGGGACGGAAAGTGGATCTCCGAAGCACGACGGACAGATACGGGCTGGTCAGCTGAAATTGCAATCCCTTTCGCTACCCTAAAATATCAATCACAGAAGATACAAAATTGGGGTATCAATTTTGGACGATCTCGTCCAAGAAATAGAGAACGTAGTTATTGGTCCATCCCGGATATGAATGCTTTTCAAGTCTCTCAGGCGGGACTGCTAAGCAACTTAAACGTCACACGACCAGATAAAAAAATAAGACTTATTGGTTATGGTCTTGGAGTTATCGATCAAACCAATAATGTGGAAGCCGATTTGGGACTGGATGTTTTGTATAAATTCACACCCCAAGTTTATGGCTACGCCACTATCAATCCAGACTTTGCTACAGTAGAGGCAGATGAAGCTGAGATCAACCTAACAAAGTATGAATTATCCTTAAAGGAGAAGCGCCCCTTCTTTATTGAAGGCAATGAATTATATGGTCAACGGATCAAAACCTTCTATTCACGCCGAATTGATGATATAGCTGGTGGAGCAAGGATTCTGGGTAGGACCGGTGATTACACGTTTTCAGGACTGTCAGCCATCACAAAAAATGATTCAGATCTAGTCAGCTATTCAGTTGGCAGGTTGCAACGCAACATTTTTGAATCCTCCAACATTAGTCTTATGAATTCAAATAAGCGCTCTCAGAATTCAAATGAAGGTTCCTTGGGCATTGATGCAAATCTCATATTTAATGATGAGTTGAGTATGACCACCCAATTCTCGAATAGTTATGGTAGCCATGATACTGGGAATATGGCTTATTTTTTTAGACCCAGTTATGATACACCAACCGGACATTTTCATATTCGTTACACAAATCTGGGCGAGTATTTCTCAGAGAACGTGAATGGGATTGGTTATGTCAAGGATGATGATCGTAAAGAATTTGATTCGGCTCTGGAAAGGGAGATCTGGATCCGCGAATTCAATATTGATAAGCTCAACTACGAATCCAATTACAACATATTCTGGTCCCAGGCAGGTACACTACGCTCCTGGGAAGTCAAACAGTCCCTGGGAATTGAGCTGACCAACCGATTTAGCCTGGAATATGATTATGAAGAAGGCTACGAGCTTGATGATGAGAGGGAGTTTAATAACATATCCAATGGATTTGAATTCGGCTATAATAAGGATGAGTTCAAATCAATTATTGTTAACTATGAGACCGGGAAGAACTACGGTTTGGACTTTGATTTGGTTGAGTGTGAAATAGGTTACATCTTTACAACATCATTCTCGGCTCAGTATGGCTTACAGAGTATCCATTTTGCACCAGATCCTGAAAACGAAAACAGTCAGATCCATCTCTTGCGTGTAAACCAATTCTTTACAAAGGATATCTATCTGAAAGGTTTTTATCAATTGAACACATCTAGCGAACAGCAGGATATTCAGATCATCTTTGTCTATCGCTATGAGCCACCGTTCGGCACTGTCCAATTCGTATATCAACATAACCCGGCAAATTCATTTCAGAACACAGAGGAAGATCATTCTATATTCCTCAAATACTCTAGAGTTCTGTAGGCTCACATAAGGATACTCCATGATTCGAAATGATCTTCATATCCACTCATTACAATCTCTTTGCGGAATTCATAGTCTTATGGAAATCGTCAATATTGCCGCAGATAAAGGGATGAATCTGGTGAATATCAGTGACCATGGCTCTGCCAACGGTAAAACAATGGTCTTTGGTGTTATTACTGATAAATCTCGCGTCCCACCCGTTATCCACAGTACCAAGGGCGTACCCATAAAGGTATTAGCTGGTATTGAAGCAAATATACTGAATATTGATGGTGATAGCGATATCCCCAGGGATTATATCTCTAAATTCGATTTGGTGAGTGCTGGTTTCCATGATATGGCAGAAGACTTACTATCAGCGCAATCTCCCCAAAAAAACATACAGGCACTGGAGAATTATCTAAAGCGTTATCCATTGGATATTTTTACCCATCCCAATATTATTCCTTTTCCACTTCCAACGACCCACTTGATAGATCTAGCCCTGGAATACGGGTTTGCTCTGGAGATTAATAATACCAACCTCAGATTGGGAAAAGCAAACCTGGAACTTGAGTTAGCTATGTTGAATGAAGCTGTTGCCCGCTCGGTGCGACTTGTTGAAAACTCTGATGGACATTCGTTCCTGGAAATAGGTGAAAACGAGAGCATTCTGCAGTTTCTGCAAAAGAATGACATTGATGGCTATTCCATTTTTTTGAATCGTCATGATGATACCTTGCATAAATTCATCGCTGAAAGAAAACAAATTCGTGAATAATTGAACCTATGGAAAACTGGCAACAAGAATTAATCGATAAATTAGGATCAAAAGTTAAATCTGATCCGCTAGAACTTCAGCTATTTAGCACAGCAGCCTGTATGTATGAGATGACGCCATTGGTTGCCATTGTTCCTGAATCTGTTACAGTGATATCACAGATTCTTAAGATCTGTCACAAGCATAGAATACCGATTTTACCGAGAGGGGCAGCCACCAGCTTAAGCGGTGGGACCGTAAATCGCGCCGTTGTCCTTGATATTTCAAAACATTTTACGCGAATTGATCCTCTCATTGACAATACAGTATCAGTTGAATGTGGTACTATTCTGGACGAGCTTCAAAGCCAATTGCTGCTTTACTCCAAAAAGATTGGTCCTGATCCAAGTTCAGGGAATATCTGTACCCTGGGCGGAATGTTGGCCAACAATTCAGCAGGTCCCCATTCGATTATCCACGGGAACATAAACCGACATGTGAACAGTGTTAAAATGGTCCTGGCCAATGGTGAGAAGTTTGAAGCAAAAAATGTATTGTTGGACGAAATTGATCAATTACCGGAGTCTCATAAAGGATATTATCAGAAAATTCGCAATCTGCTGGAGCAGTATCAATCAAAAATTAGTTCTTCGAAGAGAAATGTAACTAAAAATGCCTCGGGTTATCAGGTTTGGGATGTATTGACGGACACCCATCTAAATCTAGCTCGACTATTTGCCGGTAGTGAAGGAACCCTGGGCGTTTTTACCGAAACCAATCTTGATGTAGTGGACAAGATCCCATATCGGGGCGTGATTTCACTCTATTTTAGCGATCTGGTCAATATGGGTGTCGCTGTTCAGGAAATTCGAAAACTAGACGCTTCATCTATCGAATTCGTTGATTCATCATTCCTCAAACTGGCTACTGATTACAAACCAGAAATGAAAAAACATCTTCCCGAAAATGTCGAGTATTTACTCTATGTGGAATTTGAGGATACCGACTCCATTGACTCCTTGAAGCATAAATTTGCGATATTACAAACCGTCATTACCAAGAAAGCCCTGGGACAAATTGGTGATATGGCATTAAACGAAGCGGATATTCTGGATCTGTTTAAAGTCCGTAAAGCCGCTGCTGCCATTCTGCATCGTGTGGAGGGTAGCGATAAACCCCTCTCATTTATCGAGGATGCTGCTGTTCACCCCGATGTATTTCCACAATTCCTTAAGCAATGCAAAGCCATTCTGGATAACGCCAATATTGATTATGTGATGTTTGGACATGCCGGGGACGGTAATTTACATATTCGTCCTATGCTGGATGTAAAGGATGCAGAGAAAATGAACCGGGCTGTTCAACTCATGCAGGACTTTACTGATCTGGTCATCAAATTAGGGGGGACTCTATCAGGCGAACATGGTGATGGTCGGTTGAGAACTCCCTTTCTGAAAGACCTTTATCCAGAATTAATACCCCTGTTCAAAGCTATAAAATCAGTCTTTGATCCCCGGAATATTCTAAATCCAGGCATTATTATTCCGCAAGAGGATCAGCGTTGGAATCAACATTTCCGCTATACTCCGGATATGGAATATGTGTCCAACGATTCCATACTCGATTCGGCCAAATGGCTTGATGAGATTCAGAAATGCCATGGGTGCGGAACTTGCCGGACCTATTGTCCAGTCTTCCTGGCTTCAGGAGATGAATCCACTACGGGACGTGCCAAAGCAAATATTCTGAGGGGATTCATAAAAGACGATTTAAACGAATCATTATGGAAAGATCAGGCTGTTTTAGATATGATGGATCTTTGTCTAAATTGCGGTCAGTGCCTGACGGATTGCCCTACGGGAGTTGATATTCCTGGAATGGTCGTCGCTGCAAAGACAAAAATACGTCAGACAATTGCCTACACATCAGAAGAAAAATTGCTCCAAAACGGAAAAACCCTTAATGATCTGGGCAGATTATTTGCACCCCTCTCAAATTGGACCGTCAATAACACTTTTTTTCGATCTGTTCTATCTAAAACCATTGGAGTCCATCCAAAACGAAGCTTACCTGAATTTAAAAGATCATCGGCTATAACCGATGCTGGTCAACACCAAGTGGTTGGACCTGACAATCAGGTCGTACTCTGGACCGGATGTGCGGCAAATTATAACGATCCTGAGGGTGAATTATTTCATTCCCAGCAAATCCTGGAAAAATTGGGTTACTCCATCATCCATCCGGAATGGAGTTGCTGCAATATTGCTAAGTTGTCATACGGAAACATTGCAGGTTTAGAATCGGATCTCGATGCAAATATGGAAATTCTACTACCCTATGCAAAACAGGGGATTCCGATTGTTTTTACTGCCGCCAGTTGTGGCTATGCTTTCATGGATGAATACGGAACATTTTTTCCAGACCGTGAAGATGTTGCCAAAGTAGCTGAAGTGAGCGTCGATATTCATCAATTTATCGGTGAGGTACTCTCAACGGGAGCGTATGATGATAAATTTCAGCCGCTAGAACTCAGTATCGCCTATCATGAGCCCTGTCACTTGAAGAGTCAAAAAAACTCATTCTCACCCAAAGATCTATTAAAACGAATCCCGAATATCGATCTGCGAGAGATCAATGACTCCTGTTGTGGGATAGCCGGTACCTATGGAATGAAAAATGGAAAATATGAACAATCCATGGAAATTGGAAAGCCACTTTTCGAGAGCCTGAAAAAGGCCGATCCGCAGCTGGCAGTTTCCGGCTGTGGAACTTGCCAGATACAAATTGAGCAGGGGACCGACATCGAGACCATTCATCCCATCGTCCTCTTAAACAGATCCTTTAAAAGTGATGACCAAAATTATAAATCGAATTAGTCATGCATATTTACCTATTTTATGAAAGGATTCAGCATGCCAACAAATGCATTTAATCTAGAGAATAAAATTATCGCTATTACTGGCGGTGCCGGGGTGTTGGGAGCTGCTCTGGCAACTGGTTATGCCAAGGCTGGGGCACGGATACTAATCCTGGATCTTGATATAGAGCGGGCAAAGTCGCTTGCTAAAGAATTAGGACCACAGCACCTTGCAGCAAGAATCGACGTGCTTGATCCTGAAAGTATCCAATCAGCATTAGACTTTTGCATTGCCGAAATGGGTAGTCTCGATGTTCTGGTAAATGGGGCTGGAGGGAATCATCCCAAAGCCACAACGGGTCCAGATATGTCATTTTTTAATATACCCAAGGAAAGCCTGGAATTTGTCTCAGGGTTGAACCTGAGTGGGACGATTCTACCGTCTCAAGTATTTGGACGTTATCTGGCTGACAAAAAGAGTGGGTGCATCTTAAATATTTCATCAATGAATGCGTTTACACCTCTAACACGCATTCCAGCCTATTCGGCAGCTAAAGCAGCTGTCTCAAACTTTACCCAGTGGCTGGCCGTGCATATGGCTCAGGAGTATTCACCCAACATCCGGGTTAATGCTGTGGCACCAGGATTTTTCCTGACTGCACAGAATCGTTTCTTATTGACGGACAAAGAGAATGGTGAGCTAACCCAAAGAGGACAGCAGATCATTGATCACACTCCACAGGGAAGGTTTGGAGATCCGGAAGATCTGATTGGAACTGCTACCTGGCTGGTTTCTGATGCCGCAAAATTTGTAACAGGTATCGTTGTTCCAGTTGATGGTGGTTTTTCAGCATACAGTGGGGTTTAATTAGTGCCTGTCTATAATATTAAACCGTTGAAACGGTTCTCGACTTCTCAGTTGCTCAGTAACCCACGACTTAAGTCGTGGGTTACTGAGACAGCATCAAGCCGGTCAATCGTTTCACTCCAGGTAAAGACAAATTGGAAAAATTGAATTAATGGAAACACAAATTTTAAATGGAGTTAAAATTGGGGAATAAAAAAGCAGATATTGGAGTGGTTGGTTTGGCGGTCATGGGGGAGAACCTCATCTTGAATATGGAGAGCAAGGGCTTTCAGGTTGCCTGTTATAATAGAACCACCAGTAAAGTGGATGATTTTTTAGGGGATCGTGCTAAGGGGAAAAATATCCAGGGCTATCACAGTCTAGAGGATTTTTGCGAGGGGCTGGAGCGTCCGCGTAAGGTCATGCTCATGGTCAAAGCGGGTGGAGTAGTGGATGCTTTTATTGACCAGGTAGTTCCTTTTCTGGAACAGGGGGATATCATTATTGATGGTGGTAACTCTCATTTTCCTGACACCATCAGGCGGACAGAATATGTTGAAAGTAAGGGATTACTCTATATCGGTACGGGAGTTTCCGGTGGCGAAGAGGGTGCCCTGTTAGGACCCTCAATCATGCCTGGTGGATCCAATCAGGCCTGGGCAGAGGTTAAATCGATCTTCCAGAAGATATCAGCCCATACAGATGAGGGTGATGCCTGTTGTGAATGGGTAGGTGAGAATGGAGCAGGTCACTTTGTGAAGATGGTCCACAATGGCATCGAGTATGGTGACATGCAGATGATCACTGAGACCTATCAGATGATGAAATACGGCTTGAACATGAATAACGAGGAAATGGAGGCTGTATTTACCAAATGGAACCAGGGAAAATTAGATTCATACCTGATCGAGATAACCAGAGATATCCTGGGCTATCGGGATGAGAATGGAGACGCAACTCTTGATCTTATTCTTGATACCGCTGGTCAAAAGGGTACGGGGAAATGGACGGCGATCGCCGCTCTGGACGAAGGCATGCCCCTGACCTTGATAGGTGAGGCAGTCTTTGCCCGTTGCCTTTCAGCAATCAAAGATGAAAGAGTCGAGGCGGCCAAGGTACTTACGGGTCCTGAAGTAAAGTTTACAGGTGAAAAAGCAGCTTTTGTTGCTGACCTTGAAGAAGCCCTGTATGCCTCTAAGATCGTTTCTTACGCCCAGGGCTATCAGTTGATGCAGGCTGCAGCTAAAAGCTATAAATGGAATCTCAATTATGGCGGGATTGCCATGATGTGGCGGGGAGGCTGTATTATAAGATCCGTCTTTCTTGGTAAAATCAAAGGTGCTTTTGATACGAATCCTCATCTCAATAATCTATTGCTGGATCCTTTTTTCAGGGATGCGGTCACCAACGCTCAAGCTGCCTGGCGACGAGTGGTCATCAAAGCCGTGGAACTGGGAGTGCCTATGCCGGCTATCAGCTCTGCCTTAGCCTATTATGATGGTTATCGATCAGAAAGGCTACCGGCGAACTTGCTCCAGGCACAGCGGGATTATTTTGGTGCTCACACTTATGAACGTTTGGATAAGCCACGTGGTGAAGTTTTTCATACCAACTGGACTGGGCGGGGTGGCAACACATCTGCCTCAACCTATGTGGTCTAAGCTACAGTATCGACTAGATTCACCGGCGGCTGAGCTTGTCGAAGCCCTAAGTCGAAGGATATCAGATATCACCTCAAGCATGGTCAACAGTAACACGATAACATTGCTATCAGCGGGAGTATCAGGAGAATGATCGGTAAAGGATACACGGATCGTTTGCTTACGGAAATGCAGGTCATCAAGTTGGTGCATAACGCATTCTCTGATGATGATATGGAAGGCAAAAGAGTGCTTTGCATTATTCCTGATCAAACCAGAACAGCTCCCATTGATGTCATGTTCAGAACCGTTTATGCTGAACTGGCAGAACGTGTGGAATTATTGGACTTTATCATAGCTCTGGGTACCCATCAACCCTTGAGTGAGGAAGCCATTAATAAGCGAGTTGGCATTAGCCAGTCTGACCGAGCAGCTCACTATCCACAAGCACGATTTTTCAATCATGAATGGAAAAATCCAGATCAATTGATAGTTGCCGGCACATTTTCTGAGGAAGAAGTCCTGGAGCTTTCCGATGGACGCATGCATGCTGCGGTTGATGTCACCATCAATAAAATGATCTATGATTATGATCTGTTGCTCATCATCGGTCCTACTTTTCCCCATGAGGTGGTTGGTTTCTCTGGTGGTAATAAATATCTCTTTCCCGGTATTGCAGGGCAGGAGATCATCGACATGTTTCATTGGTTGGGTGCTTTGATCACGAATCCTTTGATTATAGGGAATAAATACACGCCGGTAAGAGCTGTGGTTGATCGCGCAGCTGCATTTTTACCGATGGAACGGCGTTGTATGAGTTTAGTGGTGAAGGGACGTGGCTTGGCAGGATTGTACATTGGGACCCCTGAAGCAGCCTGGGAGGCAGCTTCTGATCTGTCAGATAAATTGCACATCAGTTATGAGACAAAAAGCTATCACACTGTACTTTCGCGAGCACCACTGATGTATGATGATCTATGGACTGGTGGGAAATGTATGTACAAACTTGAGCAGGTCGTTGCCGATGGCGGTGATTTGATAATTTACGCACCACATATCACCGAGGTATCTGTGTCCCACGGGGACATAATCGAAAAGATCGGGTATCATGTTCGAGATTATTTTGTAAAACAGCCCCACCGTTTTAAGGATATCCCTGGTGGTGTTATGGCTCATTCAACTCACGTCCGAGGAATCGGCACTTACGAGAATGGGGTCGAGCACGGACGGATTAATGTGATCCTGGCAACTGGAATTTCTGAGGCAACCTGCCATAAGATCAATCTGGGCTATCGTGATCCTGCCACAATTAATGTTGAAGATTATATCGATCAAGAAGACGAGGGCATCTTGTACGTTCCGAAAGCTGGAGAGATGCTGTATCGACTAAATACTAATAGTGAGGGTTTTGAATAATGGCTGAAATAAAAATCAGACAAGATGACTGTGAATTGGATTTTCTCTCTCTGGGTTCCCTGGTACACCGTTTGGATCCAGGACGGATCCCTTTCCGTAAAGCACGGTCAGTTAACATTCACGTTTCAGGTGGGGAATACAATGCCGCCGCAAATCTGGCGGATTGTTTTGGCTTAAAAACGGGAATAGCGACGGCTATGGTGAATTACGGTATTGGTGAATTAGTCCATACTCGGGTTCAGGAAATGGGCGTCAGACCCTTTTATAAGCATTTTGAACATGATGGTGCCCGAGGTCCCAATATTGCCACAGTTTATAGTGATGTAGGCTATGGTGTCAGGCCTCCCGTAGTATTCTACAATCGCGCAAATGAAGCTGGTGCGATGCTCAAGCCAGGTGATTTCGATTGGGAAGACATCTTTAGCAAAGGTGTGCGGTGGTTCCATTCCGGTGGCATTTATGCATCATTGTCAGAGACCACTTCAGAGCTAATCATTGAAGCTATGCAAGTTGCCAAACGTCATGGTGCAGTGACTTCCTTTGATTTGAACTACCGTGGAAAACTGTGGGAGTCAATGGGTGGTCTTGCTCAGGCTCAAGCAACCTTTAAAAAAATTGTGCAACATGTTGATGTTTTGATCGGTAATGAAGAAGACCTGCAGATGGGCTTGGGCGTAAAGGGTCCTGATGTTGAGAAAAAATCCAAATTAGACACATCAAAGTTTTTTCAGATGATGTCAGACGTGAACCGGGATTATCCCAATGTTAAAATGGTCGCAACGACCCTGCGCGAAGTTGAGTCGGCTAATCGCCATCAGTGGGGTGCGGTGGTCTGGACCAAGGGACAGCAAGCCATTAGTCCCACTTGTGAGCTGGGAGTGATTGATCGCATTGGCGGGGGAGACGGTTTTGCATCCGGCTTAATTTACGGTTTACTCGATGGTCGTGATCTCGATGAAGTCCTGCGACTGGGATGGGCACATGGAGCCTTATCAACAACTTTTCCCGGTGACGTTACCATGGCCAGACTTCCAGAAGTAGAGGCCTTTGCGAAGGGAGGCTCCGCTCGAGTGCAAAGATAGGGAACTTCAACTTTGTAGAAGCTACTATGAGTTCCGTGGAATATTTAGCCCTGGATTTTGATGGAGTCGTTTCTGACAGTATCAAGGAATGCCTGGCAACCGCTTTCAATGCCTTTTCCCGCCAGCAAGGTGACTCAGTTTTTAGAACCGATATTTCTCAATTCTCAAGTGAGGAAATTCAGACCTTTGAGAGGACCCGGAGTTTTATTCGGCGGGGTGAGGACTATGTATACTTGCTCAAAGCGGCTGCTGATGAGGTTACTATCAAATCTCAAAACGATTTTGATGCATTCACTTCAAGCCATGAAAGCTTGCGTAGCGTCTATCGTGAACTTTTCTATGCACAGCGACAGAGACTGCAGACAGAATATTTAGAAGAATGGCTGGCCCTCAATCCCCTTTATCCCAATCTCGAGACATTTCTCCAGAGGATTCATGATCCTGCCTGCATCTTTATTGTGACCACAAAAGATCTGGTCTCAGTTAAGTTAATCCTGAATGCGCATGGTATTGAACTAGGTCCTGATCAATTATTTCAAGCAACTAAGCATTACCGAAAACCTCAGATACTTAACCATATCCTGGAGATGAACCAAATTGGTTCGAACCAGATCATCTTCATCGATGATCATGCGGACACTATCCTGGAAGTCTCTAAAAACACTGATTTACGCTGTTATTTTGCAGGGTGGGGATACCATTCAAAAGACCAACTAGACCAGATGCTGGAATCCCATACTCAGATTCTTACATCAGGTGAATTTGTTTCGAAGCATATGCATTTGACCACAACGGATAAACAATCTTAGGAATATAAAAATTGGATTTCAAACATAATCTTTCTGCTGAATTATGGGCACTTACAAAGGGGCGTATGACCACTGTTGTTTTGGATGTTTTCATACTAACTGCTCTATATACCAGCGTGATGTTTGCCCATTTACTACCCATCCCGCTTTACCAATTAGACCCGATGAAATTATTGCTAATGGGTGCCATCATATACTCTTCCCGTGGGAATGCCATTTTAATGGCAGTTTCCCTGCCCATATTCTCAACCCTCGCTGTAGGACATCCCATATTTCCCAAGAATTTAATTATCAGTATCGAGTTGATCATATTTACAGGGGTTATCACGTCATTAGGGTTCCATCGCTTTGGCAGTAGTGTCCAATTCCTACTGGCTGTTTTGATTTCTAAAATCGCGTATTACCTGCTTAAAGCTGCACTGATTTCATTTGGAATGCTCAATGCGTCACTATTCTCCACGGGAATGGGAATGCAAATGATAAGTGTGGGTATTCTTTTTAGTGTTTTTTGGCTGATGAAGTTGCAGTTAACGAAAAAACCTGCTACATAGATCGGCATAATAATAGTTTATCGTTAATTCAATATCCTGATTAAAATGGAAGCATAAATTGATGTATCACGTGTTTGATAGGTACATTCAATCTGCTTATATACCAGCCAACTGGACTTAAGAAGGAGCCCCTTATCTCAAAACAAACCACTGTTGAAGCGCTCATCTTTGATTTGGGCGGAGTCCTGATTGATATTGACTTTGAGCAGGTATTCAAACGTTGGGTTAAACTCTCTGAGCTGACGATCAGTGAGATCCGTCAGCGATTTTCCATGGATGAGGCATATAAGAAGCACGAACGTGGAGAGTTTAACGCAGAACAATATTTTAGCTATCTACGTGAGCTGCTCCACCTCAAGGCCAACGACGGGGAGATCGCCCGGGGCTGGAACTCGATCTTTGTCGGTGAGATACCAGCCACTATGGACTATATCTATTCTGCAAAAGCTCATCTGCCATGCTATGCTTTCACCAACTCTAATCCAACTCATCAAGCCAGCTGGGGGGCTGCCTATCCCAATGTGGTGCAGGCATTTGATCAGATATTTGTATCTTCTGATATGGGATTAAGAAAACCTGAACCGGCTGCATTCTCAGCTATTTCAACTGCGATTGGGGTCAGATTAGAAGGCATGCTCTTTTTCGATGATACTGTAGAAAATATCGTCGCAGCCCAGGCAATGGGTATCCAAACCGTTCTAGTAAAGCAACCATCTGATATCAAACAAGCATTGATCAGCAGGGAAATCCTCTAACACATTTGTAGTGTAGGGATGTAGCATGCTACATCCCTACACTACAAAATATACATCCAAACCTATACGTTCTTCGCGTTCTCTGCGGTTAAACGTTTTTTATAAATAATTCGTAACCAAACACATCCTCATCCCTCAAAGACCTGTGAACTGAAATATTTGACATGATGAAAATTATATGAGGCGCTGGTACTGGGCCTCGAAAAGGGAGAGCAAAATGACTGAAAATTTAACCAAACAAGATTTCCTCGATAAAGTATTTGATTACGAGAATGAGAAGGAATGGAAGTATAAAGGCGATACTCCCTGTATTATCGATTTCTGGGCTGAATGGTGTGGACCCTGTAAAGCAGTGGCGCCTGTTCTGGAAGAACTTTCAAATGAGTATGAAGGCAAAGTAATAGTTTATAAAGTGGACACAGAAACTGAGCAAGAACTCGCTGGTGTATTCGGTATCCGCAGTATTCCATCACTTCTGTTTGTTCCACTCGGTGAAAAACCACAGATGGCTGCTGGAGCCCTTCCTAAAGAACAGTTTGTCCAGGCTTTCCAGGACGTTCTTGGAGTAGCCCCCGTAACAGCTTAACGATCGAAAGACTTACCTCCTAAAAAAGCGTCAATTCATCTTGACGCTTTTTTTTATACTATACCATGCTGGGATTCGAATTCCAGCCTAGAAATTGAACCCACCCAGATATTGATCCACAATCAGGCAATTAAATCCCCGCCTGGGAAACTGTTGATTTACATAATATCCCAATCTTCTGAACTCATCAAATTCAAAACCCTTCCCTCCATGCCTGTATCATCTATATTGAGCGCAAATGGAAGCTGAGGACAGTTGAATTCTAAAGTCATAGCAGGTGTAGATGAAGCCGGTCGAGGCCCTTTAGCGGGTCCTGTTGTAGCATCTGCAGTTGTCTTAAATCCACAGGATATCCCTGAGGGATTAAGAGATTCCAAAAAACTCAGTGAAAAACGACGGAATGTTATAGCTGTTGAGATCAAATCCAAAGCTTTGTCTATTGGGGTAGGAATCGTCCATGAACAGGATATAGATCGGAACAATATCCTCCAGGCCACCTTTGAAGCCATGCGTCAGGCTATCTCCAATCTTAATTACGAAATCAAACAGGTCCAGGTCGATGGTAATCATAAGATTCCTGGTCTTCGGATAGCTCAGGAATGCATTATAGGTGGTGATGATCTGGTTCCTGAAATCAGTGCTGCCAGTATTATTGCCAAAACAACCAGAGATGCCATGATGATCTCATATGATAGGCTATTCCCTGATTACGGATTTAAGTCACACAAGGGCTATGGTTCAAAAGTTCATATGGAAACCCTGAGAGAGTTGGGACGCACGCCTATACATCGACGCAGCTTTCGACCAGTAGATGCTTGCCCAAATAAGAATTACAAGTATTTCAATCTTGAATCTTCCTACGGCCGCATGGGGGAGATCATTGCAGGAATGCACTTAATACGAAATGGCTACAATCTTCTGGAACACAGTTATCATGCAGGTCGTGATGGTGAAATAGACTTGATTGCCTCCAAATCGGATGAGGTCATCTTTGTGGAAGTTAAAAGTTTCGCAGGTGAACTGGACGATACCATTGCTCTGGAAAGGGTAACACCTGCCAAACAAAAGCAGATTGCCCGGATTGCTGAAAAATATCTCGAAAAAAATGAAACGGCACAACCTGAATGTCGATTTGACATTATCACCGTAAACTTTTCAGAACCCAAACCACAAATAAACCATTACACCGAAGCATTTTTACCCCTTTAAAGGAACACCTCGATGAAATTTATGTCTGTTATATTGTTAAGTCTGATCATCAGCATATCGGCTTTGGCTACGCAACCCAGCATTTATGGAGAGAACGGCGTGGTTGTGGCTCATGATCTGGAAGCATGCGAAGCGGGCATTGAAATTCTCAAAAAAGGCGGAAATGCTGTGGATGCAGCTGTGGCCGTCAGTTACGCTTTGGCTGTAACCCATCCCCAGGCTGGGAATCTTGGCGGGGGAGGCTTCATGGTCATCCATATGGCTGATGGTCAGAAAGCTGCCATCGATTATCGTGAAATGGCACCAGGACAGGCCCACAGAGATATGTTTCTTGATGACAGCGGAAAAGTGGTTCCACAATTGAGTATTCGAGGGGGACTGGCAGTTGGCGTACCTGGTACGGTTGCCGGTATGCAGCTAGCTCTGGACAAATATGGATCCATGCAGCGCAAACATGTAATGAAACCTGCCATCAAGCTGGCAAAAAAGGGATTTACTATTCCTTATGACCTGGCCTACTCCTTTGGTTGGCTAAATAAAGCTGCTGAGGGATTTGATGAAACCAGACGGATATTTTGCCGTGAGGGTGAGATCTATATGCCTGGGGAGATATTTAAACAGCCAGATCTTGCAAAAACCTTAAAATTGATCCAAAGAAAGGGCAACGCAGGATTCTATACTGGAAGTGTAGCTGAAGCGCTGATATCGAGCAGCTCAAAGTATGGTGGCAAGCTCAAACTCAAAGATCTCACGAATTACACCGCTCACATCCGGAAACCAGTCATTGGCAATTATCGGGGTTTGGAAGTCTTATCAATGCCACCTCCAAGTTCTGGCGGTATTGCCCTCATTTCTATGCTTAACATGATGGAACCCATGAATTTTGATTCTGTAGGTTGGCACTCTGCCCAGCACATTCAGATGTTGGCTGAAGTTGAGAAAAGAGCTTATGCTGACAGAAGTGTCTGGCTGGGCGACCCAGATTACTTTACAGTTCCACAGGAAAAGTTGCTTTCAAAAGAATACGCTACACTTCGGATGGTTGACTACGATAGCCTTATCGTGACACCAAGTGATTCTATTTACCCATTGAATGACAAGGACTTAGCCGGTATAGAACTCGCTGGTCATGAAAGCGAGGAAACCACTCATTTCTCTGTAGTAGATAAATGGGGGAATGCAGTGAGTGTCACCACAACCCTGAATTGGTCCTTTGGATCCTATGTAACTGTGAAAGGTTTTGGATTCCTCCTGAACAACGAAATGGATGACTTTAGTTCCAAGCCGGGTGAACCCAATTCCTTTGGTCTTATCGGAAATAAAGCCAATGCCATTGAACCCAAAAAACGCATGTTATCAAGTATGACGCCAACAATTCTGGCAAAAGATGGAAAAGTAGTTCTGATTGTCGGTGCACCGGGTGGTTCAACGATTATCACCACAGTCCTTCAGGTCATCAACAATATGGTTGATTTTGAGATGCCTGTACAGGATGCTGTTAATGTTCCCAGATTCCATCACCAATGGCGTCCAGATGTGATTCACTACGGTCCAGGAGCCATAAGTCCTGATACAGCTGTTTTGCTTAAAGCGATGGGCTACGAATTGACTCCACGTTACGGCTATGGAGAGGTAAATGCTATTGCCCGCGATCAGGTATTCGGTGGCTGGGTTGGAGCGCCTGATCTGAAAACAGCCTCCCATGGAGCCGCTTACTAGAAAATCCCAGGTATCAGGTCTATAGAAAAAACTGAACTTTTAAAAAAATGTACCGTTGAATGAGAATCACTGCATTAAAATGGCAGGATGTGAACATCGGGAGAATGAATTTTGAGTGAAAAAGAAAAAAAGGCAAAACGGTCCAGGAATAGCAGCGCTTTTCGAGGCTTAATGCATATCATCGTTTCTGTACTGATCCTTAGGGCTACAGTCATTGAAGCATATAATGTTCCTACCGGCTCCATGGAAACTACTATCAAAATTGGTGACTTCATTCTGGGCAACAAATTCATCTACGGTATTCGAACACCAGATTGGATCGGTATCCCATGGACCAACTTTGGATTTTCAGTACCCTACTATCGTTTACCTGGATTCGAACAACCCAAAACAGGGGATGTGGTGATTTTTCGCTATCCCAATGATAAATGGCCTGGTATTCAGATCGGTCCCCACGATCCAAGCTTGAACTATATTAAGCGGTGTATCGCTGGACCGGGTCAAACGCTGGAACTTATTGAAAAAGATGTTTTTATTGATGGAGTGCAGTTTGAATTGCCTGAATATGGTCGTGCCTCAAAGTTGAATGTTTATGATGAGGCTTATGATGAGCGCATGATCTTTCCCCGGGGCATTGGGAATCGGGATTATTTTGGTCCACTGCATATTCCGGCAGCAGGTGACACACTCGTGTTCAGCGAAATAAACCTTGATCATGCTGTGAATGTCATTTCACTGGAAGGTCATGCGGTTCAACCCGGTTCCTCAGGTCACCTTAACATTGATGGTGAAAGTGCCGATCATTATGTCTGTGAACAGAATCATTACTTTATGATGGGCGATAATCGAGACAATTCTCACGATAGTCGGTACTGGGGACTAGTCCCGGAATCGAATATTATTGGTGAAGCAATAGTGACCTACCTGAGTTGGGAACAAACAGAACCTAATCTTCTTAAGCGAATCTTCAAAATACGTCCTAGTAGAATGTTCAGACTCATTAACTAGCCAGTCATGTAAATGCAAATTCAATTAAGCACTGCCATTGGTGGTGCTTTTTATATTTGTCAGAGAATATTATCCTCGTCACTCCGCTCGGGGAGACAAGCCACCTTACGTAACATTTTTTTAATCATACTATATAATTCAATTTCCACACTTCCATATTGGGGTGTTGATAACTATAATAGCGCGTTCTTTGCTAAGCTTTTATACATTATTTAAGTAGTATCTCTAACTTGTTGAGGCACAATGACATCGCAAGAAATTCGTAATCAGTTTATACAGTTCTTTAAAGACAAAAATCATAAATTCGTACGTAGTGCAGGTGTGGTCCCTTTCGATGATCCCACCTTGTTGTTTACAAACGCTGGAATGAATCAGTTTAAGGGCATCTTTCTGGAAACAGAAAATGCAGATCATCCCAGGGCTGTAAATTCTCAGAAATGCATCCGGGTGAGTGGTAAACACAATGACCTGGAAGAAGTCGGCCGAGATACCTACCACCATACCTTTTTTGAAATGCTCGGGAATTGGAGTTTTGGCGATTATTACAAAACAGAAGCCATTCTATGGGCTTGGGAATTATTTACTGAAGTATGGAAAATCCCTAAAGACAAGCTTTATGCTACGGTTTATACAGATGATGATGAAGCTTTTGAGTTATGGGAAACCCTCACTGATATTCCTCGCGATCATATTTTACGTTTTGGCAACAAGGACAATTTTTGGGAAATGGGTGAAACCGGTCCCTGTGGTCCCTGTTCCGAAATTCATGTCGATATTGGTGGTGATCCTTCCATTCATGGTTCCCATCCTGAGCTAGGTGTGAATACAGATAACCCTCGATTCATGGAATTATGGAATCTGGTGTTTATTCAATACTTTCGCGATCAGAAGGGCGAATTAACTGAACTTCCGAAGAAACATGTTGATACGGGGGCTGGTCTTGAGCGTGTTGTTGCCTACCTACAGGGCAAAGACAGCAATTACGATACAGATTTGTTCACTCCCATCCTGGATGAAATATCAACCCTATCAGCAGTTGGCTATAAAAGTGATGAGCTAGGGATGGCACATCGTGTCATTGCCGACCATGTTCGCATGTTAACATTTTCCATCTCTGACGGCGCTCTACCATCCAATGATGGTCGAGGGTATGTCTTGCGTCGCATATTGCGTAGAGCAGCCCGTTATGGACGTAATTTGGGTATGCAAGAAGCCTTCATCTATAAGCTTGTACCTATTGTAGTGACCGTTATGGGTGATGCCTATCCCGAACTCAGGGAAAGGGTCGCCTATATACAGAAAGTCATTAAATCAGAAGAAGATTCCTTCAGCCAGACCCTGGGCAGGGGATTACAGAAATTTACTGGCATGGTGAAGGATGCTAAAGCCATTGGCGAGACAACACTTTCAGGCGAGAGTGTTTTTAAACTTTATGATACTTTTGGCTTCCCTGTTGATCTTACTAGTCTCATGGCTGAAGAGCAGGGGTTTGGTGTTGATCTGGATGCGTTCGAAACATTGATGAATTCTCAACGTGAAAAAGCACGCCAGGCTACCCAGTTCAAGCAAACCAATACCCAGGGTAGTGAGTGGGAAAAAGTTGAATCTGGTACCCATTCAGAATTTTTAGGATATACCCATCCACAACTGGATACCACCATCACGCAGGTGATGAAGTCGGATAAGGAATTCTTTATTATCCTGACTCAAACACCCTTTTATGCAGAAAGTGGTGGACAGGTAGGTGATACGGGGCGTATCTATAACGCGAATATGGAGCTGGAAGTCCTCGATACACGCAATGAAGGCGACTCCATTATCCACGAAACCAAGTTGATTTCTGGTGAATTCAATACTGAACCCGTTATTGCAGTTATTGATAACTCCCGACGGGGAAATATTATTCGTAATCATTCCGCCACTCATCTATTGAATGCAGCTCTCCGAAAAATTCTTGGTGATCATGTCAAACAGGCTGGTTCTCTGGTGGATGATAATCATTTACGCTTTGATTTTAACCATTTTGAAAAGATGACTCCTGAAGAGCTCAACCAGGCAGAACGCCTGGTGAATGCGGAAATCAGAAAGAATACCTCTACCAGTATCCGTAATATGAGTTTTGATGATGCTAAAAATGAAGGCGCATTGGCTTTCTTTGGCGAGAAATATGGTGATGATGTCCGCACAGTCAAGTTTGGTGAATACAGCCATGAGCTGTGTGGTGGCGTCCATGTATTGGCTACAGGGGATATAGGATATTTCCGTATTGAATCAGAAGCAGCCATCGCAGCCGGAGTTCGCAGAATTGAGGCGGTAACTGGAGCTGTCGCTGAGGAAAATGCCCGGGTAGAACGATCTACCATCAATCATTTACGTCATTTACTTACTTCAGATGTTGAAGACCTTGGCACGAAGACGCAACATTTGCTGGATGAGAAGAAAGCTTTGGAAAAACAGGTGAAAACCCTGTCATTTGATCAAGCGGCCTCTGTCCTGACCGATATACTTGAAAACACCCAGCTCATTGGGGGCGTAAAAGTATTAAGTGAAGTGGTAGAAGTATCTGACACAGAGGCACTTAAGGATCTTGGATCAGAACTTGTAAGACAAATGAAAAGTGGTCTGGGGGTCCTGGGAACCGTTATAGACGGATCACCTTATGTGGTCTGTGTGGTTTCTGATGATGTGATTGCTCAACATAAATTGAAGGCCGGTGAAATTGTCCGTATACTTGGCCAGCAGCTGGGTGGTGGCGGTGGTGGAAAACCACAAATGGCTACCGCAGGTGGTAAAGATGCAACAGCATTAGCCACTGTAATTGAAGGAGTATTTGATTTGATAGGAGAGCGCCTGGGATGAAAAAAACTCAATTAATCATTGAAAAATCCACTGCGGGACATATTGCAACATCAATCCCGGCCCTGGATGTCCCAGAGAAAGCAATAAGTGACCTGATTCCTGAGAATTATCTTAGATCAGAAGCTCCACGACTTCCAGAAATCTCCGAACCTGAACTGGTTCGTCATTACATTGGCCTATCAACCAAGAATCATCACGTTGATAAGGATTTCTATCCCTTAGGGTCTTGCACGATGAAATACAATCCCAAGATTAATGATTGGACCGCCTCTGCCCTGGCAGAAGTCCATCCTTATCAGCCCGAAGCGTTGAGCCAGGGGATACTTGGTGTGTACTATGAATTGGAACAACAACTTTGTGCCATCACTGGTATGACTGCTTTCACACTCCAGCCGGCTGCTGGATCCCAGGGTGAACTAGTCGGTGTACTGCTTATGCGTAAATATCACGAACTGCGTGGAAATGATAAAGATATCATCCTCATTCCTGATGCTGCCCATGGTACCAATCCAGCCTCAGTGGCCATGGCTGGGTATAAAGTGGTTGAGGTCAAGAGCAATTCTAAAGGTCTGGTCGATCTGGAAGATTTTGAGTCCAAAATTAATGATCGTGTTGCCGGTTTTATGCTCACCAATCCCAATACCCTGGGGCTTTTCGAAGAAAATATCAGCAAGATTTCTGAACTGATCCATGGTGTCGATGGAATTATGTATATGGACGGGGCCAATATGAACGCCCTCCTCGGTATCACACGACCAGCTGACCTGGGATTCGATATTACTCATCTGAATCTCCATAAAACATTTTCGACCCCACACGGTGGTGGAGGTCCAGGTGCCGGTCCAATTGGTGTGACAGATAAACTGGCTGCATACCTGCCCAAACCTCGCGTACAACTAAATGGAAATAAATATCATTTAAAATATGACTATGAACACAGTATCGGGCGTGTCCATGGCTTTTATGGTAACTATGGCATTTTAGTGCGAGCCTGGACCTATATTAGAATGTTGGGTCCCGAGGGTCTCAGAAATATTTCTGAGATTGCTATTTCAAATGCCAATTACATGATGCATAAGCTCAAAGATGTGTTTGAGTTGGCCTACGATAATACCTGTATGCATGAATTTGTGCTCTCCGCTCAAGCCCAGAAAGAAAAGGGAACCAACGCACTCCAAATTGCCAAACGTCTCCTTGATTTTGGATTCCATTCACCCACCATGTATTTTCCGCTGATTGTTAAAGAAGCGCTAATGATTGAACCTACCGAGAGTGAGAATAAGGAAACCATGGATCGTTTTATATCAGTCATGAAACAAATTGCTGAGGAATTGGAAACCAACCCTGAATTGGTGCAAACCGCTCCACACTCCACACCTGTTGGTAAGGTTGATGAGACCTATGCCAATCGAAATTTGAACGTTCACTGGTAAAATGGCCTTCAACTATATAAACCAGCGACTCCATTGTGATGGGGTTGATCTGCAGGATGTAGCTGAGAAGTATGGGACCCCTGCGTATATCTATTCAGAGCAGATTCTCAGGCACAATGCCGAGGTATTGAAAAAAACTTTCATAGATCGTGGGTTTAAGGTTTCATACGCCATGAAGGCCAATTCAAATCCAACTATTTTGAATCTGTTCAGAAACTATGGTTTAGGGTTGGACATAGTATCTGAAGGTGAATTCAAGATGGCTAAATATTGTGGATTTGAAGGCTCTGAGATAAATTTTGCAGGTGTAGGGAAGACCGTCGAAGAATTGGATTTGGCACTGGCCTTTGATATTGACCATTTTAATGTGGAAAGTCGTTTTGAATTGGAATTATTGGAAAAACGTGCCGGAATCGCTGGGAAAAAAGCAGTCGTTTTGCTTCGTCTTAATCCTGATATTGATCCCCTTACACATCCGCATATCTCGACTGGATTAAAGCAGAATAAATTTGGAATGAGTCCTGAAAAAGTACGTTATTTCCTTACTCACCCTGAATCCTTTCCACACATCCAGTTTGATGGAATTCATTGTCATATCGGCTCACAAATTCTTCAACCCCAACCCTTCTATGATCTTATAGACTATCTGCAAAAATTTACCAAATCGCTGCGAGGCGAAGGAGTTAAATTCAACAATCTTGATCTGGGCGGTGGTTTTGGTGTGAATTATGAGGATCCTTTGGAAGACATATCAACAACCACGCCCTTTCTTGAATCTATTGCTGAGAGGGCAATAGAGAAATTAGGGGACTATCAGCTTCATATTCAACCAGGCCGTGTCCTGGTAGCCAATTCTGGTGTTTTGTTGGCCCGTGTCCTGGGTAATAAGGAGAATGGTGGCCATCGTTTTATCATCATTGATGGGGCCACTACAGATCTGATCCGTCCCGCCATGTATGATGCCTACCATGCGATCTATTCACATATCGAAGATCACACAACGAAGATCTACGATGTTGTGGGCCCAGTCTGCGAGAGCTCTGATGCATTAGCCAGAAATAGAAATATACCGGAATTTGATACAGGTGATCTTATGCTAATTGGCTCGGCTGGTGCATACGCCAGTTCCATGGGATCCACTTACAATATGCGACCGCTTTCACCTGAAATAATGGTTGACGGTTCTGGAGAAACCCGGTTGATTCGTAAACGTCAGTCCTTTGATGAAATGATTTCGCTCTATACCTAAATATTAACATGCGACTATACTTTGCCTGCGCTGCTCAGGGAGAAGTTGACAATGACTATAGCAGATGCTTACTTATATCCCGATCTAATTGGAATATATGCATGCTTGATCACAATCATGTAACTGGCTGACTGACAACAATATAATAGGATACCAACATGAAAAATATTATTCGTACAGATGCTGCACCCGCAGCAATTGGACCCTACAACCAAGCTGTTGAAATAAATGGGATGATCTATACAGCTGGACAGATTCCCCTTGATCCAAAAACGGGAAAATTAGTTGAGAAATCATTCGCAGATCGTGTTTACCAGGTCATGCAAAATTTAAAAGCGATTTTAGAAGCTGGTGGCAGTGATTTTTCTAAAGTTATCAAAACGAACATCTATGTCACTGATCTAGGGGAGTATGCTGAATTGAATAGAATTTACGGGGAATTCTTTCCAGGTGATTATGCACCGGCTCGTGCCGCTGTTGAAGTTTCAGGATTACCTCTGGGTACTGATGTGGAAATAGAGATGGTTGCTTATAAATAGAGGTAATGAGATAGCTCTTGAAATATACTGTTTTATTGATGCTCGTTGTTGGAATGCTGAGTGGCCAAACCAAACTCGAGGCTAATGTAGATTCTTCGAGTGTTAAGAATCCCGGTAAAGCGCTTTTGTTCTCAGTAGTACCTGGTGGTGGTCAACTGTATAATAAACACCCACTGAAAGCCATTTTGTTTGCTGGCGCTTTCGCTTACTATGGCTATGGGTATACTGTAGCACAACAGGATTACCAGGCTGATGTCTCCAGCGCATCCCTTCATAGAGTGAGAAATGATAAGGTTTGGATGATGGCTCTCGTCTGGACCCTGAATATTCTAGATGCTTATGTAGATGCCCAACTTTGGGATTTTGAAAAATATGAAATCGAAACAGTGCAAGACACCACCGAAGATGATATGATTAAACCAAAAGAGACAGGACCTATAGATGACACAAAATAGAGAGAAGTGGGGATCAAAATTTGGATTTATTCTGGCAGCTGCAGGCTCTGCAGTTGGGCTGGGTAATATCTGGAAGTTTCCATACATCGCTGGAGAAAATGGTGGTGCTGCTTTCATATTTGTATACCTGATCTGTATTGGCATTATCGGTTTTCCCGTGCTTATTGCTGAAGTCCTTATAGGCCGCACCACACAGCGAAATCCAGTTGGTGCATTTGCAGCGCTGACACCCTCTAAAATGTGGCTATCAGTGGGATTCCTGGGTGTACTCGCTGGTTTTATGATTTTATCATTCTATAGTGTCATCGGCGGCTGGACTATTGGTTATGTGATAGAAACCCTGCGAGGTTCACTTTCCAATTTTCATTCCCCAGAGGAGGCTGGAGTGTTGTTTGGAGTCCTTTCAGGCAGTGCAACATGGACCTTGGGGTATCACACCATTTTCTTTGCCATGACCATGTTTATTGTGGTCAGGGGTGTCCAGGGTGGTATCGAGAAATCCAGCAAGATTATGATGCCTATTCTCCTGAGTATTTTGGTTATTCTGATGATTCGTGGCATGACCTTGCCCGGTGCAGACAAAGGGTTGGCTTTTCTTCTCGTTCCAGATTGGGCGAAAATTAATGGACAATCCATTTTAATCGCTCTGGGACATGCATTTTTTACCCTGAGTCTTGGAATGGGAGCTATGATGACCTATGGTAGCTATATGTCCAAAAAGGACAGCGTCATCACAGCATCTGCCCAGATTGTTTTTCTTGATACACTGATAGCCATAATGGCTGGTGTTGCCATATTCACAGCTGTATTTGCTTCAGGTCTGGATCCAGCTGCGGGTCCAGGACTAATTTTTCAAACTCTACCAGCAGTTTTTGCCGGTATGACAGGTGGCGTTTACTTCTCCTTTCTCTTTTTCTTATTGCTGGCCATTGCAGCGCTTACATCCGCCATATCACTTTTGGAAGTGGTAGTGGCCTATTTTGTAGATGAAAAGGGCTGGAATCGCAAAGGGGCAGTAATGATTTTCGGTGGATCGATTTATCTTTTAGGGATTCCTTCAGCTCTGTCATTTAACCTTATGTCAGATGTTACGCTGTTTGGGAAAACATTTTTTGATATTGTCGACTTTATTGCCTCCAACGTGTTGCTACCATTCGGTGGTTTGATGATAGCTATTTTTGCCGGTTGGGTTTGGTCAAGGACTTCTGTCATGACCGCAGTGAAAGAGGGCGCAGAAGACTTGTTCGAAGCTTATCCCTGGTTCGAAGGCGTGTGGTTCCTATTCCTGCGATTTGTTGCTCCAGTGCTTATCACACTGGTATTGTTAAATAGTTTGGGGATAATGTAGACTAAGCCAAATGAAATAATCCAGATGCGTGAGGAGAAACCGAATCGCCCATCTCCGGATAATCCAGTGCATTTAATCATTTAGAATGCACCTTTGATTCCTATTTTAACAGGTTAATTCTTTATCGATCATATCGCTTGGGCAGGGATGTCATCCGAAATGATTGAGTATATGTAAAAGGGTTTATTATGATCCTCGTAAAAGACAATCGTTGTGACTTTTGTGGCACCTGTGTGGCAGTCTGTCCTGTAGATGCTATTGAGTTACGCGAAGCTGATATATCAATAATTCATGATACATGCATCGACTGTGATATATGTATCTGGGTCTGCCCAATAGATGTGCTTTCTTCCGATGTAAAAGAGGAGGTTGAGCATGACTGATTATGATGTCATTGTTGTTGGTGGCGGTCCTGCCGGTTCCATGGCAGCTGAGGCAGCAGCAAAGCAAGGTGCTAGGACCATTATGCTCGAAAAAGATAGAGACATTGGCTACCCAGTACGATGTGGTGAGGGCGTTGGAGCCTTCGGTCTGAAAAAATTCATCGAACCTGATCCAGCCTGGATAGCAACAACCATCTCCAAAGTGCGGATGCGCTCACCTGATAATACTCTAATCGATTTTGGAATGGATGATGCCGGCTTTATTCTTCATCGCCGTCTATTTGACTATGCTTTGGCAAATCAGGCCAGTCAAGCCGGTGTGGAGATACAGACTCGTGCCTATGTAGATGGACTTATCATTGAGGATGATTGTGTTCGAGGTGTTAAGTATCAATACATGGGGGAACACAAGCAGCTTACTGCAAAATTAGTGATTGCAGCAGATGGTGTTGAATCCAGAGTGGGCCGAATGGCTGGCTTACGCACAGCTACCAAGCTGAAGGATATGGACTCCGGCTATCAGGCTACTGTGGGTAATATTGATGTTGACCAGGAGATGATCGACTTTTATGTCGGTTCCAATTGGGCACCAGGTGGATATCTCTGGATATTTCCCAAGGGTAATGGCATGGCCAATATCGGCTTGGGGATCAATGGAATCTATGCAAAAGAGCATAGTGCTCACGACATGCTGCATGGCTTCCTGGATAAGTATTTTCCGAAGGCGAGTGTCTTGACAAGTGTCTGTGGAGGCATTCCTATTGCAAAGACGTTGAAAAAAATCACCTCAAATGGTCTCATGTTAACAGGTGATGCAGCTCGTATGGTCAATCCCGTTACGGGTGGGGGCATCATTACAGGAATGGTGGGTGGTCAGATAGCTGGGGATGTGGCTGGTCTAGCCATTCAATCTGGTGATTACTCTGAGAAAGCTTTTGATGGTTATCCCAAACGCTGGCACAAAGCAGAAGGAAAGACACACGAAGCATTTTACAGAATAGGTGAGGGTATAGCCCAAATAACTGATGATCAGTTGAACAAAATTGCCCACAGGCTCGTCAAAACGCCTTCAGAAAATTTATCGCTCTTAAAAATATTTACCGCAGTCGCGCGCGAAAAGCCTAAAATACTGCTTGATGTAACACGAGCATTTGCAGGTATATAGTTACTCCGCGGTATAGAAAGATCAGGACAAATTGAAAATATCTATAACCATGAATATTGCTGAGATATCGGCATGAGTTTTTCAGAATATTTAAACGGTATTGGCCTTGGAACCTTTGTTTCCTTTGACTTGGAGACCACCGGACTCGACCCCAATGTTGATTTTGTGATTGAATTCGGAGCAGTTAAAGTTGTCGATGGTGTTGCTACAGAACGCTATCAGCAATTCATTAAACCTCCGGTCAGAATTCCCAAATTTATCACAAAACTCACGGGTATCACTGACGCAATGGTTCAAGATTCACCCACTTTTGAAGAAGTGGTAGATGACCTGTATGATTTCCTGGGCAATCATCCTCTTGTTGCTCATAACATCTATTTTGATCATAATTTTTTAAATGTTAAACGCGAAGCCATCGATGGCATACCCCTCAAGAATCAACGCATTGATACCTTGAGCCTGGTTCGAACCCTTAGATATGACATGATCAATCACAAGCTGGGAACAGCAGCCGAGTTTTATGGCCTGTCCAAAGAGGGTGCCCATCGTGCTGATTATGATGCTGATATGGTTGCAGAAATCCTGCTCATCCTCATTTCAGAGATGAAACGACTCCCACCTGATGTTCTGAAAGTTCTGGTTGATGTCATGCATGGCACAGATTTACCCAATGAACCTCTCTACAAGGCTATGCTGGAGTGGACTGCGACGGGACGGCCGATGGAGGAGTTGGATGAGTATCCCAGAATTGCCTTACCTCAGAAACCAAATATTCGCCATTCCACTGCGGATAGTGGCTATCCGGATCTGGATCAGATCTTTGCAGATGAAGGATTGTTGTCAGAACACCTCGAAGGCTATGAACCACGCGAAACCCAGGTTACTCTCGCGTATGATATTCAAGCTGCCATGCGGAATGATGAGTTTCTCATGGGTGAAGCAGGCACAGGTGTTGGAAAGAGTCTGGCCTACACTATTCCAGCAGTTCTTACCCGACATGAATTAAAAGAAGATGAACCTATTTTTATCAGTTGTAATACTAAAAACTTGCAGGATCAGTTATTTCACAAAGAAATTCCCTTTATCCAGGAGAAACTTGGATTGCCTGTGAGAGCTTTACTCTTGAAAGGCCGGAATAATTACATCTGCAAAACCAAATGGCAGAGAGCCATGCGTGATATCAGTTGGAGGTTTAGTCGTCGTGAGAAGGAAGCTCTTCAAACCTTGGTAGTTTGGGCTCACGAAACACCTACGGGAGATATCGACGAACACAATGGTTTTCATACTATTGGAAATGCACTAGTTTGGTCTAAGCTGAATAGTGAACCCGGATTTTGTACAACCAACGTCTGTTCCCACAATGATTTTTGTTATCTCGGCAAATTGCGTCAGGAATCAGCTAAAGCCGATATTGTGGTTGTGAATCACTCACTGCTATTGGCCGATGCTGCTGCAGACCATGCTATTTTACCTCGCTATCAAAGACTAATTGTTGACGAAGCCCACCTGCTTGAGAAAACAGCCTATCAGTTTTTTGCAGCAGAGTTTTCATATAAGAGCCTGCGTGTCCAGATGGATCAGTTGTTTTATAAAGGGCGTAGCAAAAGTGGTATGTCTATTGAGCTTCGACACCTCCTGGTACCCATTGATGAGAAGCAAAAAATAGGAATTACAGGTCAATTGGATCAGCTCGAAACTGATATTAAAGAATTTGATAAAACCTTGCTGGCCTTCTTTACAGAATTCAAGGCAACCAGACAACGCGATATCGAACGAGCAACCTTTACATACAAGGAGTTGTATACTGCTGAGAAGGATCCATTTGCTCCTGTACGTGGAATCTGGTACTCCGTCATCACCAGCTTGACCTCCTTAAGCAACCTGGTCCGAGACGTAGAAAAGTCTCTGGATGATCTGGAAGATGATACTCTGCCAGGACTTGCAGAAATTAGTTCAAGGTTTCAATCCTGGCGTGAGATGATGGTACAAACTCTGGCTGTCATGGATAAACAAGCTGCGGCTGATGACCCAGATTTGATCTATTGGTTTGAGATTTTGCCCAAGAGTGAAGTGGTGGCCGTGAAATTTGTCCAGGTGCCACTCGAGATTGGCAAGCAAATGCAGGAACGAGTCTATGAAGATCTAGCCTGTGCAATTTTCACATCAGGCACCCTCAACATAGATGGAAGTTTTAGTTACCTCAAACAGCGCCTGGGATTGAGGGGTCATGACCGTCTGAAAGAAATGACCTATCCATCACCCTTTTTCTATGAGGATCAGGCCAGAATATTCGTACCCACCTTTATGGGACCCCAAAACGCTGAAAATTATACCATCGAAGTGCTATTTCTGCTGGAAAAAATATGGAAAACCCATCCTGTGGGCACCATGATATTATTTACAAGCTATACTATGTTGCTAAACTGGCAGGAGGAACTAGAAGACCGTATCAAAGGGTCTGGACGTCGTCTATTGGTCCAATCAAGTCGTGTATCCAGAATGGATTTGATCAATCAGTTCAGGAAATATCCTGACAGTATACTTCTGGCCACGGATAGTTTCTGGCAAGGAGTGGATATTAGGGGAGATGCCCTCCAATTGTTGGTTATTGCAAAATTACCCTTCCTGGTTCCGTCTGATCCCATTGTCAGAGCTAACAGCGATGCACTAAAGGCAGCCGGTGAGAATGACTTCATGGGCTATAGCGTCCCCGAGGCAGCCATTAAGTACAAACAGGGTGTTGGTCGACTTATCCGAAGTACATCTGATTTTGGTGCTATCCTTTCATTGGACGAGCGAATATTCACAAAGCGATATGGTGATTATTTCCGTAATTCTACACCCATACCACATGTTCCAGCCAACTCAGAAAGAGAATTGGTTGATTCCATACGTGCTTGGTACAGATCGCATGGAATAGCAGATGCCAATACAAACTAAAGTGAGACGAATATGATTATAGATGGTAACTCATTGTCGCTTCAAGGGATATTTGAAGAGCTCAAATCCCCGACAAAATTATCACTTAACTCAGAATCGGTGCAACTTGTGCGAAAATCACGTGAAGTTGTGGAACACATATTGGAGACTGGGGACACCGTATATGGAGTAAATACGGGCTTTGGGAAGCTTGCCAATCAAAGAATTTCCAGTGAAAATTTACGTCAACTCCAAGTAAACCTGCTGAGAAGCCATGCTGCCGGCACCGGGGGATATCTATCCCAAAAGACCGTTAGATTAATTCTGCTCCTCAAAATCAATAGTCTGCTAAGAGGGTATTCAGGCATCAGACTCGAAGTCATTGAAGCATTGATCAACCTGTACAATAATAATCTCACTCCCGCTGTCAGAGAAAGAGGTAGCGTAGGAGCCAGTGGTGATTTAGCACCCCTTGCTGATCTGGCATTACCCCTCATTGGGGAAGGTCAGTTTCTCATGGATGATGATACGCTTCAACCAGCATCGGAAATATTAAAACGACACAAGCTTCAAGTGGTCGAATTAAAAGAAAAAGAAGGTCTTTCTCTCATTAATGGCACTCAGGTGAGTACTGCCCTGGCAATTGAATCCCTGGAGAAGATCAGAGATCTCTTTTTCACGATCTCAGCCACAGGTGCTTTTAGTACCGAAGTCATGCTCGGTACTGACACTGCATTCAGAAAAGAAATTCAGAAGGCTCGCAACCAACCAGGTCAAATCTATGCCGGAGAATTATTGTATAGTCTAATGGCCAACAGTGGGTACCGAGATGCTCATCTTGATTGTGACAGAGTTCAGGATTTCTACAGTATTCGTTGCATGCCTCAAGTCCATGGATCATTATATGATTTGATCCAACATGCAGAAAGAATTTTGACCCAGGAAGCTAATAGTACTACTGATAATCCGGTGACCTTGATTGATGAGAATGTGATTGTGTCAGGTGGTAATTTTCATGCTGCACCCATTGCACATACCATGGATTATCTGGCTATTGCCCTCTCAGATGTTGTTGCAATGAGTGAACGTCGAATAGCCGCTTTTCAGGAAACGAGTCAAAGCAATTTACCCATGTTTCTCATGCAGGAGGCTGGCCTAAACTCAGGGTTTATGATTGCCCATGTAACAGCAGCTGCCCTGGCCAGTGAGAACAAGTCATTGAGCCATCCTGCTTCTGTGGATTCCATCCCTACCTCTGCCAATCAGGAAGATCATGTAAGTATGGCCCCCAATGCAGGTCATCAACTCAGACAAGTCGTATCAAATAGCTCAAGAATTATTGCCATTGAGCTGATGTGCGCCGCTCAGGCCAAGGATCTAAATCCACAGTATCATCTCGCACCTGCCAGTAAGGCCATTTACAATTTAATTCGCTTAGAAGTGCCATATCTGGAGGTAGACGGTCCCTTGAGTGCTCACATTGAATCAATTCATCAAATTGTTTCCTCAGGGGCGATTGCAGAAATTGTAGCCAAACATTTGGAGGAGCAATCATGATGAGCAATGTAAAATTGATAGTTCTGCCATTTCTGGTGTTACTTTTTATTACCTGTGCTTCAGAATCAGTAAATTATGACTTGCCAAGTGCAGGTACAATTGAAGCACCGAAATGGGTAGCCACACACAGGGCTGTTAGAGATACGATTTTCATAATTATACATTTGCCTGAGGATCATTCACTCGATATGGACGAATCTGTCCAGAAGGCTCAATCAGAACTGCACACTTTATTGATGAGTGAAATCGAACTTATTCTACGTGATTATTGGGAAGAAAAACAGATTTATTATACTGATAAAGAGAAATTTCACCTCTTATCAGGACTTCCCATTACACTTGAGCAAATCATGAATCATGTAGATGTGACAGATGGTTGGGAGCGAAACGGTGAAGTTTCAATCTTATGTGCCATGGACTATGAAGAGGTTGCTGAGGTTCTCATTCAGGAAATGGAAATTGAAGATCGTGCTTTCCTGTCATATCTGAAGAGAAGAATGGACGATCTTGCTCAGCGCTATCGATAGGACATCAAATGAGATTTGTTGACTATGTAAAGATTAAAGTCATCCCTGGAAAAGGTGGGGATGGTATTATTGCTTTTCGTCGAGAAAAGTTTGTCCCTAAAGGGGGGCCTGCCGGTGGGAACGGTGGCAGAGGTGGCAGCATCATCCTCAAGGTGGATACACAACTTCATACACTCCAGGATATACGGTATCATCGCATCTATAAGGCCAACCGGGGTAAACATGGTGAAGGCAGTCTCCGTCACGGTAAAAAGGGTGAAGATATTATAGTCAAAGTTCCGGCTGGTACCATTGTGAAGGATTTGCACAATGGAGAAGTAGTAGCCGATTTGCAGATTGATGGTGAATCAGTTGTTGTTGCCAGGGGTGGGCGAGGTGGCCGTGGCAATGCAGAATTCGCGACCCCTACACATCAGGCACCTCGTGAGTTTGAGTATGGTCGTGAGGGGCGTGAACATGAGTTGGAACTCGAGTTAAAGGTGCTGGCTGATGTTGGACTAGTGGGCTTTCCAAATGCTGGCAAATCTACCCTGCTCTCAAGGGTGTCCAGAGCCAAACCCAAGATTGCAGATTATCCATTTACTACTTTAACACCAAATCTTGGAATTGTAAAGTCTGGTGCCTATTCAAGCTTCGTTATGGCTGATATTCCGGGTCTCATTGAGGGTGCTCATGAAGGCAAAGGCTTGGGAACTCAATTTCTGAAACATGTCGAAAGGTGTAGTGTTCTGTTGTTTCTGGTAGATGCCAACGATGAAGATCCTGCAGAATCATATCGACTTCTATTTCAGGAAGTGCAAAAGTACAGCCCTGGATTGATACAACGCAAAAGATTACTTGCAATCACCAAGATGGACTCCTTTGTGGGAGTACCCAAGATGTCAACCTTTGAACCCATCGAACTTTTTCCCATCTCCTCTGTTTCCGGAGAAGGACTTGAGAATCTGATAAAAGCACTAACCACAAGCATTAGTGAATAAAAAACTTTTCAATATTATCAGGATGCTTAGCATCACTGGAGTCGGCCCCCGTAAAACGCTGGACCTCATTTCAGAATTCGGGTCACTCGAAAATATTTTTTCCGCCAGTTACCAGGCGCTTACTAGAATCCCAGGAATTAAAGACAAAATCGCCCGGTCGATATTGAATGATCCAGATGAGGAACTGGTTGCTGGACAGGCCAAGTTGATTGAGAAATTCCAGGTGAAAATGGTGACATTGTGGGACGAGTCATATCCTAGACAATTGAAACAATTATATGATCCACCCATCGCTCTGTTTTGCAGAGGAAATACTGACCTTCTGGCATCTGACAGTATTGGAATGGTCGGAACCAGAACTCCCACCGCTTACGGTAAGGAAATATCAAAAGATTTCAGCAGAGAGCTAGCTCAACGAGGCCTGACAATTGTATCAGGTGCTGCCAAAGGCGTTGATACTTATGCTCACGAGGCATGCCTAAAAGCCAGTGGGAAGACTATCGCCGTTCTGGGAAATGGTGTCGATAGGGTTTATCCAGCTGAGAATCGACTACTATTTGAAAGAATATCAGAACAGGGACTGTTGATTTCAGAATTTCTCATGGGTAGCAAACCGGATGCTCAGAATTTTCCACGCCGAAATCGTATCATCTCAGGACTCAGCCTGGGGAGTATCGTCATTGAAGCTGCTGAACGCAGTGGCTCCTTAATCACAGCCTATTTTGCACTGGATCAAAACCGCGAGGTCTTTTCGGTTCCAGGACCAATCAATAGTCGGCAAAGTCGCGGAACCAACCTATTAATCAAGCAGGGAGCAAAACTGGTTGAAAGCGTTGAGGACATCCTGGAGGAGCTGGGTGGGAAATACAAAATGGGAAGCTCCCAGGGCCAACAGGAGTTGCTGATAGCCGCCGATCCAATTGAAGCATCATTGCTTGAACACCTTACTGAAGGTGAAGAGATTCACATTGATGATTTGTCAACACTGGCAGGACAAACTACTTTTGCACTTCTGGGTACATTGCTTCAACTGGAAATGAAGGGAATTATTCAACAACTACCTGGCAAATATTTTAAACGAAGATTTTGAAATAAAGGAATATCACCATGATCTCGAGTCTGATCGACTATTTAAATCAAAGTGTCACAGCATTCCATGCTGTATTGGCAGCTGAAGAGACGCTCCAATCCAGTGGCTTTATCAGATTGGATGAAAAGGAAGCCTGGGATTTAAAACCCAATTCAAAGTATTATGTTATTCGTAGTGAATCAGCACTGGCAGCCTGGCAGATGGGTAATGGGGATGCAAGCGGCGTCCGTCTTCTTGGTGCCCATACCGACTCTCCAGGTTTACATTTAAAACCGCAAGCTCAATATTCTAAAAGTGGCTATGTACAACTTGGCGTTGAGGTGTATGGCGGTCCGCTCCTGGCAAGCTGGACTGATCGTGACCTTTCTTTAGCTGGTAGGGTTATTCTAAAACAGAATGGCAAACTCAAAGTAGTACCTTTCAAGTCTGATAAAGTTCTGCTAAGGGTACCCCAGCTGGCTATTCACTTGAATAGAGAGGTTAATGAAAAGGGGCTAAAGCTGAATAAGCAAACTCATATGCCTCCAATTCTAGCTCTTGAAAGCAATGATGGCTCATCGGTAGACTCAGGGTTGATAGAAGATCTCATTGCAGATACCTTGAATGTTGGACGCGATGAAATAGCGAATTGGCAACTGGAATGTTATGATACCCAGCCAGCTACCCGCAGTGGTTTAAATGATGAATTTATTGTGAGTGGCAGATTAGATAATCTGACCATGTGTCATGCAGCCATCCAGGCACTTACAGCAAATCCAATCGCGGCTACACAAACAGCTATGATAGCCCTTTTTGACAACGAGGAAATTGGCAGCTCAACAGAAAATGGTGCTGCTTCGGCCTTTATTCGTGACATCATCACACGGGTAGTCAGTTCCAACGGCTCCAATCATCTCACGCAACGAGCCCTCGCAAATAGTGCCTGTATTTCTGCAGATGGTGCCCATGCCATTCATCCAAATTATACTGAGTTCCATGACCCACAGCATGCGGTTAAAATGGGTCAAGGACCGGTTATCAAGGTGAATGCTAATCATCGTTATGCCACTAGCGCGTTTACTTCAACTATCTTTGAACAATTATGTAAAGATGTGGATGTTCCATTTCAGCATTATGTGCACAAAACAGATTTACCATGTGGTTCTACTATCGGACCCATTACTGCAACAGGTTTAGGTATCCCTGTTGTCGATGTGGGGAATGCCATGCTCTCCATGCACTCCATTCGTGAGACTGCTGGAGTTAAAGATCATGAAATGATGATTAAAGTACTGGACAGATTTTTCACTAAAGTTGATTTGGAAGCGGTCTGAAAACCAGATTAACTAAATCAGCTACAATGTCGAGATATGTAGCAGTTTGTTTTGTTACAGATGGATATTGACGTTGGAATAATAAGATCAAATCAGACTTCCTTCACCCCTGATAATTGATACATTATTCTGCTTTTTTTATGAGTGTTAAGCATCGTCTGATCTTGAAGATGCGTTGTGCTTTCAGGTCCTGCAATGAAAGCGAGCCGAACCCCGTCAGATCCGGAAGGAAGCAGCGGTAAGCATTGTAATCGTGTGTCGGATTCCCCTGAGGCACGCGCATCTTTGAGATCAGCTATTTATTCAACCAACTGGAAAGTCAACTATCGTGTCTGATCAAGAGTCTGCATACATTGTTTCCTCGCTAAAATATCGTCCTCAAACGTTTGAGGATGTGGTTGGACAGGATCATGTTTCCAGAACTCTGAGAAATGCACTTCTCAGGCATAGGTTAGCCAATGGTTATATATTCACAGGTCCTCGGGGCGTAGGGAAAACCACTTCAGCTAGAATTCTTGCCAAGGCAATTAATTGTGAAAATCCACATGATGGCAACCCCTGCAATACCTGCAACCATTGCATCGAGATAACTGCCGGTCGTAGCCTGGATGTGCTGGAAGTCGATGGAGCATCAACGCGGGGTATAGATGCAATCAGAGAATTACGAGAAGTGGTTAAATACCCACCCACGAATTCCAATTACCGCGTCTATATAATAGATGAAGTCCATATGCTCACCAAGGAAGCCTTTAATGCGCTTCTAAAAACACTTGAAGAGCCACCACCCCAGGTACTGTTTATTTTCGCTACGACTGAGCCCCAAAAAGTACCACTTACTATTCTTTCACGGTGTCAGCGCTATGATTTTCGTATGATTTCAACGGAAACCATGGTGGCTCGCTTGCAAATGATTAGTGAAAAAGAGGGCATTTCAATTTCCGAAGAAGGTTTGGCGCTCATTGCACGCAAAGCTGCCGGAAGTTTACGAGATTCACTAAGCCTTCTTGATCAGGTCTCTGCGTTTGCTGAAGATGAAGCATCCATTGACCTTGTCAGAAGAGTTTTGGGTGTCCTGGATGCTACGATTTATTTCGAATTGATGCATAATGTGGCCAGTCAAGCTGCTGATAACTTAATGAATCAGGCCAACATGCTCTTTTCAAGAGGCATAAGCATATCGGAGTTTTTGCAAGGTCTCAGTGAACATATAAGAAATCTTCTCATCGTCAAAGTGGCTGGTATTACCGATTATCTCGATGTATCTGATTCAGATGCGAAAGCTCTCAAGGAACAAATAGCTTATCTGGAAGAACGTGATCTATTACGCATGCAAAACATTGTCCTGGAAACGATTCGTGAGCAGCGTTTTGTGAGTAATCAGCTGGTTTCGGTTGAGCTTATGTTGTTAAAACTGGTTAGAAGTACTCGTGCGTTGGACCTTGATGCTATTCTTACCGGGAAAAGTGCACCGGCAGTGGTAGCGCCCAAGGTTGCTCCTCCACAAATAACACCTCCACCAAGCAAAGCTGATTTGCCAGAGCAAAAGGCAGTATCTCAACCGACACCTACGCCCGTGCAAGAAGCTGAAAATGTTCCTGAACCAAAGACTGAGCCACTTCCTGAAGAGAAACCTGAGCCTGTCCAGGATGAGGTTATAAAATCTGAGCTGGTCACTGAACCAGAACCGGAAGTAATCGAAGAGGTCGTTCCTGAGCCGCTCCCTGCACCCGAAGAACCATCGGTTGCTGAGAGTGATCCATCTGAAGATCAAGATGCCAGTGTTATGAGGGTTGAAGAACTTTTACCACATTGGGAGAAATTCATAGAAACTTTGGGAAAGATTAGCCAATCTACTAGCGCATTTATGAGTGAGGGAACACCAGCAAGTTTTGAAAAAGGGCGCCTGACCGTTTCATTTGCGCCTGAACAAAAATATCATATTCAAAAATTGAGTAAAAATACAGATGAAATTCATAAAATTGCTTCAGAAGTATTTGGAACAAAAATGACTATTGTGCTATTAGAAGAAAATGGTCGAAAACCAAAACCAAGAAAAGAAGATGAAATTCTGGCTCATCCAACATCTCAACATCTCCTGGATATATTTGATGGTGAGATCATCGATGAGTAGAGTTTGAACTCGTATAGGAGAAAACTCCAATGATGCCAAAAGGCGGAATGGGTAACCTTTTAAAACAAGCCCAAAAGATGCAAAAAGATATGGAAATCGCTCAGAATGAGCTGGCCGCCATTGAAGTGGAAGGATCTGCTGGTGGTGGCATGGTCAGTGTGAAAGCCAACGCAAAGATGCAGATTTTAGCCATTAAAATCGAGCCAGATGTTCTTGAGGATGATGTAGATATGGTTGAGGATCTCGTGCTTGCCGCAGTGAATCAAGCTCTGACAAATGCCCAGGATGCAGCCAACTCAAGAATGTCACAGGTTACAGGTGGCATGATGGGTGGCATGGGTGGACTCAATATTCCTGGACTTGGATGAAAATTCTTCCTGATAGTCTGGAGCGTATTACCGAACAGTTCTCACGGTTCCCCGGAATCGGCAAGAAAACTGCGCAGAGAATGGCATTCCAACTGATTGAGTGGAATACTGAGGATGTACAGCGCCTTGGTGATGTGATCATCCAGAGCAGTGAGAAATTGAGACAGTGTTCCATATGCAACTTGATTACAGAAGTTGATCCATGCCCGGTGTGTCTGGATACTCGCAGGGATGAATCCATACTCTGTGTCGTTGAAGATTCCAAGGATGTCGTTGCTATTGAGGAAACAAGTCGCTTTAATGGGGAGTATCACATCCTGGGTGGTGTACTTTCACCCCTTGAAGGTGTGGGTCCGGATCAATTGAATATTCGGAATTTACTTACACGGCTGGACAATATCACTGAAGTTGTCATTGCCATGAATCCCAGTGTTGAAGGGGAGACTACATCATTATATCTGGCGCGGCTGCTTCAGGAGAGAGATATTAAAGTCACCCGTCTTGCACGAGGAATCCCCAGTGGTGGTGATCTTGAGTATATTGACGGTATAACCTTAGGGAGAGCCCTGGACGACAGGCATGAATTAACATGATACATAATTTACCGAATATTCTGACCATAATTCGAATCGTCATCACACCTATGATTGTCTGGTTGCTGATTGGGTTTGATAGTTTGGCCTTACATGCCTTCGCTCTGTTTTTATTTGTCATTGCTTCACTCACGGATTTATTTGATGGAATATTGGCACGAAAATTAAAGGTGGTCAGCGAATTTGGTAAATTCATGGATCCTCTCGCAGATAAAATTTTGGTCAATAGCACCTTTATTACCCTAAATATTTTAGGCGTGATCCCTATTTGGATTACAGCAGTCATAATTCTGAGAGATGGCCTGGTGACCTTATTACGCTGGGGGATGTTAGCGAATGGCCTCTCAATGCACACCAACAACCTGGCAAAAGCCAAAACGATATTTCAATATATCTCCATGTATGTTGGCCTGATTTTTATTCTTCTCGGACATTTTGAATCATTCGATACAATTGTTGCCTGGGCGGAAGAGTGGTTTGTTACTGAAACCATCTTTACTCTAACAGGTCTGGTAACTGCCTATACCGGTTTTAATTATTTATGGATAAACCGTACTTTCCTGAAAAACCTCTTTACGGAAAGCGAATGATTCAACTTTTACGTGGATTCACATCAGTAGGATATGTGGGTCTAATACCGGGTGCTCCTGGTACTTATGGTTCTCTGGTAACCTTACCCATAGCCTATTTCTGGAGTACGCTGGTTACTGACAACCCATTTATCACTTTTGGCCTTATAGCAATAATTACTTTGCTGGGTGTGTTTGCCTCCAATAAGGTATCCACATCACTTGGTGTTGAAGATCCCGGTGAGATTGTCATTGATGAGCTGGTGGGCCAATGGATTGCGGTGCTCGCCATCCCTGCCCATTGGGGCTTCTGGCTGGCTGCATTCATCCTTTTTAGAGTATTTGATATTTGGAAACCATGGCTTATTGATAAATCCCAGGATTTACCAGGGGGCATCGGTGTTATGATGGATGATGTGCTGGCCGGATTATTGGCACTCATCATTATCCAGGGGGCTGCTGCGCTGATATGAAGAATATAACAGCCATCACAATTTCAATCGGTGATGAATTATTATCAGGCAGGACCCTGGATTCGAATAATGCTTTTATCTCAAGGCAATTAGATCTCATAGGGATTTCGGTCGTCAAGAAAATGATCATCGGTGATATCGCTCAGGATATTAAAGATTCACTCGACTGGGCTTTTTCTCAAGCAGATGTGGTTACATTGACAGGTGGACTTGGTCCAACGCACGACGATATAACCAAATCTGTTCTATGCGAATATTTTGATGTTAGGCTGAAACTGTATCCCGAGTTGCTGGAAGCACTCAAGGATCGTTTTGCAAAACGAGGCTTCCAATTTTCAGAATCAAATACTTCTCAGGCAGAATATCCAGAAAATGCGGCACTACTTGAGAATCCTTTTGGAACTGCCCAGGGCATGCATATACAGCATGAGGGCAAGCACCTATTTGTTATGGCCGGGGTTCCCAGAGAGATGCAGATAGTTACCACAGATCAAATCATTCCGCTTCTCTCAAAAATAGCGCACAAATCCATCTCCATAATTGACATCCATTCAATCGGTGTTCCAGAATCCACTCTCTATGAATTGACTAAACCAGTATTGGATGAATATCCCGATCTTAAAATAGCATACTTACCAAAACAGGGTATGGTCACCATACGAGTTTCTTTTCCATCAAGCTCTCCTGATGAAGAGCAGAAATTTACCACAGAGCTCTATGGTAAAATTCATGACCTAAAACCCAAAAACATTTATGGTCGAGATGAAGAGGTGCTTCCAGTTCTTATTGGCAAGCTTCTGAAGGCGAAACAGGCCACAGTTGCCACAGCTGAATCATGTACAGGTGGGTTAGTTGCCAGTCTTATCACAGATATAAGTGGAAGCAGTGAATATTTTCAAACTGGCTTCGTGACCTATGCAAATGAGACAAAGATGTCCTTACTGGGTGTTGCTGAGCAGATATTGGTTGACTATGGTGCCGTGAGTGAAGAAACCGTTGCTGAAATGCTAAATGGGACTTTGCAGAAAAGTGGCGCAGACTATGCTATTGCGATCTCTGGAGTAGCTGGACCTACAGGTGGAAGTGAAGAAAAACCAGTTGGAACCGTATATATTGGTGTGGCAAATAACGCTCATCAGAATATAAAAAGATTCCAATTTGGGAAGAACCGTATCTTGAATAAAGAAATGAGTGCCTTCTCAGCACTAAATCTTCTCCGGTTACTCATCGAGAAGGATGTTTAATGAGCGAAATAAGAACTTTTTTAGCTTTCCCGATTCCTAAGGAAATCAAAGGCTATTTTAAAAACATGCTCGAACCTATCATCGATAGGCAGGATAAAATTAATTGGGTTAAACGTGAGAATATTCATATCACGCTTAATTATTTAGGTGAGATGGACTCTGAGAATGTTGAAGAACATGCCAGTCATATCGAATCGGTGATAAATTCTTTTCCTCCGTTTAAACTGGGGACGACCGATACAGGTATATATCCTCATGCCAATGAACCAAGAGTCCTCTGGGTAGGTTCAGCACCATACGATCTCACGCTGAGTGCATTTAAGCAAAAACTGGATAAAGAATTAACTCTTTTAGGATATAGACTTGATAAACGACAATTTCAACCTCATATTACGCTCGCTCGCGTCAAAACAATCTCACGCAAAAGTTCGTTTATCCACAAATTTCTGACTACAGAAGTGCGTGAATTTAATTTTGAAGTCGATACAGTGTTGTGGATGAAGAGTACATTGACACCGACGGGTGCAGAGTATGAAGAATTGAAATCTTTTAAATTTAATAGTGGAGGTCAGTGATGAGTGCTGCTCAAGGAAAATCAAAAGACAAAGATAAAGCCATAGAATTAGCCGTCTCCCAGATTGAACGACAATTTGGTGCGGGGGCAGTAATGAGACTTGGTGAAGATCAGATGAATCTGCAAGTTGAAGCCATCTCCACCGGTGCGCTTTCACTAGATGCGGCACTGGGAGTTGGTGGTGTACCTCGTGGAAGAATCATTGAGATCTACGGACCAGAATCGTCTGGAAAAACCACGCTGGCACTCCATATCGTAGCCAGTGCCCAGAAAACCGGGGGCTATGCTGCTTTTGTTGATGCTGAGCATGCACTTGATCCCAAATATGCCGGTCAACTCGGCGTTGATGTCAAGAATCTACTCATCTCACAACCTGATTCAGGTGAGCAGGCTCTGGAAATCACAGAAACATTAGTTCGGAGTAATGCATTAGATGTCATCGTTATTGATTCCGTAGCTGCACTAGTTCCACGCGCAGAACTGGAAGGGGAAATGGGAGACAGCCACATGGGCCTGCATGCTCGTCTTATGTCTCAGGCACTCAGGAAATTGACAGGGGCAGTCTCAAAGTCGAACACCTCGGTTATCTTTATCAATCAGATCCGTGAGAAAATTGGTGTTATGTTTGGAAGTCCAGAGACCACTACAGGTGGAAGAGCGCTAAAATTTTACGCTTCAGTTAGAATGGATATTCGGCGAATAGGTTCCTTGAAAGATGGTCAGGACAATATCGGTAATCGTGTTCGTGTGAAAGTGGTTAAAAATAAGATGGCACCACCTTTCCGTGAAACTGAACTGGACATTATGTTTGGTCAGGGTTTCTCTTTTGAAGGTGATATTCTGGATCTGGCTTTGCAGGCAAATTTGGTACAGAAAAGTGGATCATGGTTTAGTTACGGTGAAGATCGTCTGGGCCAGGGTAAAGAAAATGTCAAAAACTTCTTTATTGATAATCCAGATCTAATGGCAAAACTCGTTGGTGAAGTCCGCTTGTTTATGGGAATGGACGCTGCTGAAGAAAAATCTGAATAATCAGATGTAGATATTCAATAATTGGGCTTCCATCTCAGCATGGGAGCCCAATTTGTATATAACCGCCAAGTTCGCTGAGATCGCAAAGAAAATTTATTATGCCTGAGTTATCCGAGAATGAACTTTCTGAAAAGATCATTGGTGCTGCGATTGAAGTGCATAAAGAACTAGGTCCAGGTTTACTTGAATCAGCGTACGAAGCTGCACTTTTCTTTGAACTGAACTCGATGGATTTAATGGTACAGAAGCAGGTGCCTGTGGAAACAATCTATAAAGGACACCGCTTATAAGTAGGCTTCCGGTTGGACTTAATAGTAGAGGACAAAGTGATCATTGAGTTGAAGGCAGTAGAAAAAATATCAAACGTTCATTTAGCTCAAACACTCACATATTTGAAGATTTGCAATAAGAAGTTAGGTTTGTTATTGAATTTTGATGTAAAGTATTTAAAATCAGGAATCAAAAGGGTTGTCAATAACCTATAAATATGGGTATTGAAATAGAAAGGCTCCGCGCTCTTTGCGTTTTTCGCGGTTAATGTATTACACATAGGTAAATAGTTTGTCCAAGATTACTAAAATCACCCAACAGAAGAAGCTTCGAGAGAGGTTCAATCTTTTCATCGATGGAAAATTTGAGCTTGGTGTAGATGGTTCACTCATTGTCAAGTATGACATCAAAGTGGGTGATGAGTATACCGATGAACTTAAACTCGATTTGGTGAATGATGATCGAGTTGAGATGGCCTATACAGGTCTACTTAATTTTATCGGCTATCGGGAGAGGTGTGAGTATGAGGTTAAACAGTGGCTCTACAAAAAGAAATATCACGATCTGTCGGATGAATTAATAACCAGGCTCAAAAACCAAAACTACTTGAATGATGAGAGATTTGCACAGCTCTTTATAAGGGATCGTGTGAAGATTAAAGGTTTTGGTCCCATAAGACTTAGACACGAGTTAAATGCAAAACGAATATCCAAACAGATTATTGAATCTGAAATTGAAGCCATCCGCGAAGAATATGATTTTAACCAGTTGGCTTTTGATCTGGCTGAACGAAAATTAAAGCATATTGAACAACCCACCTATAAAGATAAAAAACGTTTGTGGAGTTTACTCCAACGCCGTGGATTTGAGGGATCATCGATCTCTTCAGCCCTGCACGGCTATTCCTTTGTCAGTGATGATGATCCATCCTGATCTTCTGACCACTATTTAATATTACCATTTGGTGAATTGCCCTTCACCTCCTATGTTTGGCCAACCCCAAACATGTAGGAAATATGTACAAAAGTATCATGAACTTTGTGATGCCGCGTCCAATGATATTGGTATCACTTCTATTTATTCTTGGAATAATAATTCAATCAAAGCTCAGTTTACATATAGGATTGCTTGGTTTATTGACGAGTATTCTATTTGTCCTGGCCCTACTGCGACAACATTCAGAAATATTCCTCCTCATACTCATCATGTCAGGGTGTCTTAGAGTAGCACTCGATGAGATGATCCCTCTGACACATCTTTCAATATTTACCGCTAGAGCTGATTCTGTCTATGAAGTGAGAGCAGTTGTTCAAGATATTGGTGAAACCCGTAGAGGTAATCCAAAATATTTCCTACGACCTGACAGAATCAACTCTCAGCTCATTTCAGGAGGATCACTGATTCTCTACTCAAAGGATATTAAGTGGGAGGTGAGTCTAGGTGATACCCTGACTGGAAAGATGCTTCTGAACAAGCCCAGGGCTAAACGAAATCCCCATGAATTCGATTATCGTGCATATTTAAAAGGTAGGGATATTTATTATGAAGCATTTTTGGAAAATCCCGAGGATGTAATCATTTACCCAAGAGGTGTCAGCTCTATCTCACTTTTAATGCGAGATTTGAAATCACTGATCACCCATCATTTTAATAAATATTTAACACCAAGGTCCGCTGGAATATTATCCGCCTTAATCCTCGGAGAGAAAAGCGATATTGAAGAATCCACTCGAAATGATTTTGCTAATACAGGTGTGATTCATGTATTGGCAGTGAGTGGGCTGCACGTGGGCTATGTCTCGATCATCCTGGTGACCATCTTTGGTCTACTACGTTTGCCGTATCATATGAAAATGGTCAGTGTGATAACGGGGTTGCTATTCTATGTTGGGCTTACTGGGGCTGCTCCGTCGGTTATGCGCGCCTCAATCATGGCTTCACTGATGATTGTAGCTGGTCTCCTTGAGAGAAAGTCAGATATCCTCAACCTTCTAGCGGCTGCTGCGTTCATCATACTAGCAATTTCTCCAACACAGCTTGATAACATTGGATTCCAACTCTCGTTTCTAGCTGTTCTAAGTATTGTAACACTTTTTCCAGTGTTCAAGGAGTGGGTGAGTGGGGTTTCAATTTCAGAATCAAGTACTATTGGTAAAATATTCCTTCCAATCCTTGATCTCTTCCTTGTTTCTCTGGCTGCCCAGTTGGGAACATTGGCAATCACTATCTTTTACTTCAATAAAATTCCGATTGTAAGTCTCATTGCAAATCTGGTTGTGGTTCCACTGATTGGTATCATCGTGGCCACGGGAATGAGCTTTCTTATCTTGGGCTCCCTCTTTCCATTCCTGGCCGAAATGTGGGCTGCCACTTTAGAAGGTGTCATTGACTTCATGCTCTGGTTCGTTCAGCTATGCGCTCAGTTCGATTGGGCATACATGACAACTCGCTCAATTCAGCATTATGAGTTAGTACTTCTCATCTTCGGAGTCTTCTCAATGACCTTTTTGAAGATTCGAGCTGTGAGCAAATTATGGATAATACTATTATTGCTCTGGTTAGGTATTCAAACCTGGCAGGTCCTCCTAATCCCTCCGCGACTCGAAATTATCATTTTGGATGTGGGACAAGGAGATGCAATACTCGTTCATGCTCCTAATGGAAATACCATACTCATCGATGCTGGTCAAAGATTCGGGGGTAAAGATATGGGGAAGGATGTTATTCAACCTTATCTAAAGTACCGCAATTGGACAAAACTAGATATCCTTGTGTTAACACACCCCCACAATGATCATATCGGAGGAGCCCAGTATCTGGTTGAAAATGTTCCGGTGGGGAAGGTGCTCATGCCAGACATTGAATATGATTCCTTCGGTTACAAAATGTTATGTGAAAGTATTAGCACTTACAATATCCCGACCCAAACGGTTTTTGCAGGCTATATCGATTCAACTTTGAAACCAATATACTTCAGAGTGATGGGACCACAGTGGTATGAGCATGCATCCCAACCTTCAAACATCAATAACACCTCAATCGTTATGCAACTCTTCTATGGAGAAACCAGTATCATGCTCGCTGGTGATGGGGAAGAAATAATCGAACACAACCAACTTCCGCTAGGCATATTGTTGAAAAGTGATTTGATCAAAGCACCACATCATGGATCAAAAACGAGTTCCGGACAAGCATACATCGACCTGGTGCATCCTGAAATCTGCTTAATGAGTCTAGGCGTGAAGAACAAATTCAGACATCCCTCTCAAATCACTCTCGATAAGTATATAAAACTTGGTTCAGAAATTCACAGAACAGATCTGGAAGGTGCTATTATCTATACCAGTGATGGCCAGCAGTGGACGCGCCATGATTGGAAATGATTACCTGAATGTTGCTGTCCTCGAAATGTCCAGTAGCCTGCTCTCGAAATGTTCAGTACACAGAGAAAACTGCAGGCATCAAGGTTTACCACAATCACACTATTTTTGGTTTCTATAAGACAGCCAAAAGGTCATATTATTGGCAAATAACAATACCAGGAGAAAATGAATGTCCTCACCAATTCTCATTAAAAATGCCAGATGTGTCTCTTCTCGGGGAATAACCCAGCAAGACGTACTCCTGGACAATGGTAAAATTGCGGAGCTTGGACAAATAGAAGAGAAACGTGCTGGTCAGATCATCGATGCCAGTAATTTATTCCTCTTACCTGGGGTACTCGATCCCCAGGTTCATTTTCGCGATCCCGGACTCACCTGGAAAGAAGATTTGAGGACGGGCTCTATGGCAGCTGCTTCTGGAGGAGTAACCAGTTTCTTTGACATGCCCAACACCAAGCCATCCACAATCACAATTGAAGCGATGGCAGAACGGAAACAGCATGCTTCAGAGAAGTGTGTGGTGAACTACAATTTTTTTATTGGGGCAACCAATACCAATCTTGATGTCCTTAATGGTGTCAAGAATGTTCCAGGAATCAAAATATTTATGGGCTCATCCACGGGAGATTTACTGGTCAGTGATACAAAAGATCTGGAAAACATATTTGGAAATGGTTCTCGCCTCATCGCCGTCCATGCTGAAGATGATGATATCATCAACGCTGCTAAGGAAATTTATAAGAATTCAACAGATTTTAACCATCACCAATTTGTACGACCTCCAGATGCAGCTCTCAAGGCTACGACTCTGGCAGTTGAACTGTCAATTAAGTATCAGCGTCGTCTGCATATTTTGCATACGACCACCCTGGATGAGGTCAGGTATCTTGAAATTCAAAAATCAAAAGCGCCCATCTCTGCAGAAGTATGCCCCCAACATTTTCTTTTGAGTGCACCATATATATATAAGAAAATTGGTGCCTATGCCCAAATGAACCCACCCATCAGGAATATAGAACATGGTGAAGCGCTCTGGGATGGTCTGGTAAATGGGGTGATAGACTGTATTGCCACAGACCATGCGCCTCATACCCATGAAGAGAAAGCCAAACCTTTTGGTGAAGCTCCTGCTGGTATGCCCGGAGTTGAAACATCATTACCGATGTTACTCGATCGAGCAAATCGTGGATTATGTAGCATAGAAGATGTTGTGAAATGGATGTGTGAGAAACCTGTAGAGCTATATAGAGTTAAAAATAAGGGTCACATCAAAACAGGATATGACGCTGATCTGGTTTTGGTGGATATGGGCAAAAAGAAATCGATTGAGAACGGAAAACTCTGGACCAAGGTCAACTGGAGTCCGTATGATGGTTGGACCACACAGGGATGGCCAGTAACAACTATTGTAAACGGAAATATCGTGTTTCAGGATGGCGAAATTGATGAACGCATCAAAGGCCGGGAAGTATTGATAGACGCTTAGTTCTCGCTGATATGATCCTGTAGAAATGTGTAGGCAGCCCTGGCAATGAGGGTATGCCCCTCATGAAAAGGATGTATTTGGTCATCAGCCCATTCTTTAGCAGGTTTCGTTTCCACTGCAGAATTAAACACTGATTGAATGTCAAGAACAGGAATGGCATGCTTAATTCCCAACTTCTTGACAACTTCACAATATTCTTCCATTTTCAAGTAAAAAGCTTCGGTACTTGAATCCGATATGAGGTAGGGCGTAAATAAGAAAAATTGGGCTTGAGGTAAGCCAGCCTGTAAATCATTGATGAGTTTATCAAGACCAATTTCGTAATTCTGAACTTGTCCACTATCACTATCAACGAAGAAATCATTGTAGGCATCATTAATTCCGATCATAATTGCGACTGCATCTGGATGGTGATCAAGGACATCTGTATTGAATCGTCCGAGCAAATCTCCAACGGTATGTCCGCTAACTCCAGAATTGACAAACTGGACATCTTTTAAATCAGTATTGGCCGAAAACAGATCCTTTAATATTGAAACATAACCAACACCCAGAGGCACTTTTGGGCTTCGGTTTGCAGCCGTGATGCTATCACCAAAGAAAACAATATTTGAGATCATCTCAGCACCTAGAAATTTGAGGACATGTCAGGTAGGTCCTTTTTATCTAAGTGTGGAACCTGAACATCTTTGGCTGGATGACCGACGACTAATAGGAGGAAGGGACGTTCTCCCGCAGGTCGCTTGAGTATTTTTGTGAGAAAATTCATAGGACTGGGGGTATGAGTAAGTGTCACAAGCCCAACATTGTGTAGTGCGGTAATAAGCATTCCTGTTGCGATGCCCACAGATTCCTTAGCATAGTAGTGCTTGATCTTATCACCCTGTTCATTGACGGCATATTTTTGTTCAAAAATGGCTATTAGTACAGGTGCTTCTTCGAGGAATGGCTTATGTGCATCTGTACCTAGGTGTTCAAGAGTCTCTAGCCAGGTATCCCCAGCACGTCCAGCATAAAATTGCTTTTCCTCCTCTTCAGCGGCGATTCGAATTTGAGTTTTGAGAGAAGCATCTCTGACGACGACAAAGTGCCAGGGCTGTTGGTTGGCACCACTGGGTGCTGTACCCGCAGTTCTTAAGCAATTGTCAATAACCTCCAGTGGTACTTCTTTCCTTGAGAAATCGCGAATGGTTCTTCTGGTCTTCATGAAATCGTGAAACTTATTGGATCGACTGACCATTTCTACATCAGTCAGCTCAATAGGTTTATTAAAAGGAATAAATTGTTTTGACATATGCCCTCAGTTTTCCTGATTCAATTGTTCGAATAAAGTAATCTGGTGAGCCAGGTCATCCATAATCAAATTAGGTGTGAATTAGAATAATCAGACATTAATGCCTGCTGAGAAATAGTTCGAAGAACATAGTCACAATCTCTTTTTAGCAAACGCCCTTCCCGAAGGAGTCTTCAGGTATTTCTCAAATGAGATTGCCGGTTCTTTTGTCTGAAAGGCAACATAGGTCTTTATTAACCAAGGTTTGTACCTAGAAGTGTACTCATTTTCATGACGATTGTGTTCGGCCAATCTACGTACCAAATCAGTTGTTCTACCAGTATAGAATTTGTCCTTAAACTTTATAGAACGGAGTATATAAACATAATGCATGCTCATTCCTTTGCCTGCTGCGACGTAGCTCGAATATATAGTTTGGGTAGAAATCAGACCCGTTTTCGCTTCATGTTATTCAGCGGAGCATGTCCCGAGTGAGTCGAGGGGACGCGGTCTCCTATGCTCTGAAGAGCGTAGTCGAGCCTGCACGGCCGTAGTTCGAAGAATGTAGGAGTGTACCAGGGGGGGGACTCGAACCCCCACAGTGTTGCCACCGGTGGATTTTGAATCCACTGCGTCTACCAATTCCGCCACCCTGGCTATTTATCAAAGCGCGCCCATGATACATTCTGTCAGGGCATCTGTCAATAAAATGCTGTGCTTTCAATGGAAAATGTTTATCATTGAGGAAACTGAAAAAAACCCTTAGAAGGAGGAGCTGTCGTGGAATTTAAGACGATTGCAGAAATGTTTCTTAATGTTACAAAAAGTCATGCTGACTTAGAGCTATTTAGTGAAAAAGTCAATGATGAGTGGGTGGGAGATAAAGGCAAAGACATATATGAAATGGTTAAAAATGCATCTTACGGTTTAGCCTCCCTTGGCATTCAGCCAAAAGATAATGTGGCCATTCTATCAACGAACTGTCGTCGTTGGGCTTATTCCGATTATGCCATCGCCACCAGAGGTGCTACTTCTGTAACTGTCTATCCTACGTTAATAGCAAGTCAGGTTCAATACATCGTAGCTCATTCCGATTCAAAATTAGTTTTTGCACAGGATGCAAGCCAGATGGATAAGGTTATGCAGATAAAAGCTGACTGTCCTGAATTGAAGTATGTCGTTTATTTTGATGAATCACTTTCATATGACGATGAAAGTGTCATATCCTTTAATGGGCTTATGGAAAAGGGTAAGGCATTTGCTTCATCTGATGGAGCATATGACTATGAAGCTCAGGCACTTAGCGTGAAACCTGACGATATTTTAACACTTATCTATACCAGTGGTACTACTGGGAACCCAAAGGGTGTTATGCTTACCCATAGCAACCTTGTAAGCAATATTCTGGCATCCAATGCACGACTGAATATAAGTAGTGAAGATAAGTTTTTATCCTTTCTACCGTTGAGTCACAGTTTTGAGAGGCTAGGGGATTATGTTGGTACTCATGTTGGAGCAAATATTACCTATGCTGAATCTATGGAACAGGTGATTGCCAACTTGTCTGAAGTGAATCCTACTGTAGCTATGTCTGTACCCCGCTTATATGAAAAAATGTATGCAGGTGTTCAGGCCAAATTTGCTGCTGGTTCATTTATCAAACGTAAAATAGCTGGTTGGGCCGTCAAAACAGGATTTGAATATGTTGAAGCGCGAAACGCTGGCACTATCTCCCCAAAACTTGCCAAGAAGAAAAAACGGGCTGACAAACTGGTCTTTGGAAAGGTTCAGGCTTTGTTAGGCACTCAATTTAAATTGTTTGCCAGCGGTGGCGCACCGCTTTCAGCTGATATCGGTAAATTCTTTGATGCTGCCGGTATTACCATTCTTGAAGGCTACGGTCTTTCAGAGACTTCTCCAGTTATCACTTTGAATCCACCCCATGATTTTCGCTTTGGTACCGTGGGTCCAACTGTTGATGGAGTTGAAGTAAAAATTGCCGATGATGGTGAAATATTGTCTCGTGGTCCTCATATCATGAAGGGTTACTACAAGGACGAAGCAGGCACCAGGGAAGCAATTAATGAAGAGGGTTGGTTCCATACGGGCGATATTGGTATTCTTGATGATGGATATTTGAGAATCACTGACCGTAAAAAGAACATTATTGTTACAGCTGGTGGTAAAAATATTGCGCCTGCTCCAATTGAGGGTGCTCTCATACTGAACAAATACTTTGAGCAAGCACTGGTCCACGGTGATCGTAGGAAATTTGTCTCCGCGATTCTCGTTCCTAACTTTGTGGAATTAGGTGAATGGGCCACGGAGAACGAGATTACGGACGTAACTCCTGAAGCGCTTTGCGATAATCCCAAGGTATATGAAATGCTCATGACTGAAGTCGCTGGAGTTATGCAAAAATTCAGCGGATATGAAGCAGTTAAGGAAGCAATTATACTTCCCAAAGAGTTCAGTGTTGAAGATGGCACACTCACACCCACACTGAAAATCAAAAAACGGGTTGTTGAAGAACGCTATAAAGCGAAGATTGACGCCTTGTACGATTAGAATAGATGTGATATAAATATTGAAGAGCTCCTGTCTGATCAGGGGCTCTTTATATTAGAAGAGGACGAGGTAAATGAAAATTGCAGTGGTTGGATCCGGTAGCTGGGGCATGACTCTGGCAATTCATTTACTTAAAAATGGGCATGATGTAGATGTCTGGTTTTATCTTGAAAAAGATTTCAAACAGGCACAGGATACACGAGAACTTCCTGATTATCTGCCAGGGGTGGTTTTACCATCTGAACTGAACTTCACCATGGATATGGAAAAATGTGTTCGTGATAAAGACATCATTCTGATTGCCATCCCTTCACATACTGTTGGAATGACACTTGCTACATTGTCCAATATTATTAGTACAGAGTCAATCATAGTGAATGTGGCCAAGGGAATTGAGAACGATTCCTTAAGAACCATGAGCCAGGTTATTGCCCATGCGCTTCCAAATCATCCAGTAACTAACATATCCACTTTATATGGACCAACACATGCCGAAGAAGTTGTTAAAGAAATGCCATCAACCATTGTGGCAGCTTGTCCAGATGAAGTTTCCGGAAAGATCGTACAAAAAGCATTTATGTCTGACACACTGAGGGTTTACACCAACGTAGATATTCTTGGTGTGGAGTACGGTGGATCTTTGAAGAATGTCATAGCAATTGCAGCGGGTATCCTGACTGGGATGGGGTATGGGGATAATACATTGGCAGCCTTACTGACTCGGGGTCTCTTCGAAATGACTCGCCTTGGTGTATTTTTGGGTGCGCAGGAACAAACTTTTGCAGGGCTGAGTGGAATGGGTGATCTTATTGTTACATGTCTCAGCGCACATAGTCGCAACAGACATGTTGGTTTTGAACTGGGCAAAGGTCGCAAACTGAAGGAAATTCTAGAAGAAATGAAGATGGTCGCTGAGGGCATCAACACGTCGAGATCAGTACATCAGCTTATTGCAAAAACAGGAGTTGAGATGCCCATCTCAGAACAAATATTTCAGGTCCTGTTTGAAGAAAAAGATCCTCGTATTGCTGTAGAGGAATTGATGGGCCGGGCTCCGAGGCAGGAACGCCATTCTTTAAGCTAAATTACAGTCCAGAATCAAATTGTAAATTCTAATTACAAGCATTGGTGACGCTCATTGAATGGCGCTACAACTCAACTCTTTCCATCACGATACCCATTACATTACACGTACTTAAATTTTTCAATTTCAAGCGGCTGGATTTTATCGATCTGATTGTTGAATAGTTTGTATCTGGTAGGTTAACGAATATATTCAATGTTTCGGATTCGAACGTAATTCGATGAAGCAAAATGAAGTTATTGTTTAGAGGTATTTTTACATAAATGAGTATTGATCAAACTGTGAAGCATAGGAACTGGGAAGTCTTACAGACTTTGCTTCTGGAGAATGACAAATTTATCTTCTCCACACATGTTCAACCTGATGCAGATGGAGTGGGGTCCGAACTCGGCCTCGCAAGGTATCTAACATCCCTTGGAAAGACGGTGCATATTCTGAATCCGTCCCCTTTAAGGGTCAACCTCGAATTTTTACCGATAAATAATGAGATTGAAGTGTACGATGCTTCACTGCATGCAGATCTCATAGCCGACTCGGATGTGTTTATTGCTTTTGATATCGGTCATTATGATCGTTTATTGGAAATCGGTGTGGATCTTCAATCGATAGATATTCCAAAAGTGAGTATTGACCACCATCCAGGTGATAAATCTCAATTTGATATTCAGTATGATATTCCAACGGCCAGTTCCACAGGTATTCTCATCTATGATCTTTTGAACTCCATGGATGATACGGCAAATTCCCACCTGGATATTGCAGTGCCTCTTTATTCCGCTATGATGAGCGATACGGGTAATTTTAGATTTAATAACACAGATCCAGAGACCTTGATGGCGGCAGCCAATCTGGTTGCTGCAGGTGTCAAGCCGTATGAGCTATATGTTTATCTTTATGAAGATTTAAACACGCCGGGTAGACTCCAGGTTATCCAGAGACTGCTTAGCGAATTGAGATACGAATGTGGTGGCAGGTTAGCCTGGTCCGTTATCAATTTTGAAGATATCCGACCATTAGGTGCTGTCCCAGATGATATGAATTCTCTATCAGATTTCATACGATCCATTAGAGGAGTTGAAGTTGGCATTTCAATCACCCAGATGTCAGGTGAAAAAGTTGATGTGAGCTTCAGATCAAAAGGAAAGATACCGATAAATACAGTTGCACAATTCTTTGGTGGCGGAGGTCATGCTTTTGCGGCTGGATGCCATGTTGAAGGAACCCTTGAAAATGCTGCAGAGTCGGTGGTTAAGAAGACTCTAGAAGCAATCAAAGCGTGGGATGGGAATGTCTGACCATCTGAAAATTAGAGTTGCTAAAGATGCCGGATTTTGCTTTGGCGTAAGGGACGCCATTGAAAAAGCTCGGGAGATTGCCAGGGAGCATGGCAAAGTTTATATGCTTGGGGATATCGTTCACAATGAACGTGTTGTAAACGATCTGACTAAAGAAAATGTTAGGGTTGTTGATTCTCTCGATGATGTCACGGATGCACCGGTTCTGTTTAGAGCTCATGGAACGACTCCCGAGTTATGGGAAGAAGCTGGTAGGAAAGATTTGGCCATAGTTGATGCGACTTGCCCCTTAGTGCATGAGATCCATAATGAGATTAAAAAACTGAACGACGAAGCTAGAAAATTGATCATAATTGGTGATCATGGTCATGATGAGGTCATAGCCATACGAGCTCAGGTTCGTGAAGCAATTATCATAGCCTCAATTGCAGAGGCAGAAGCTTTACCACGCATAAAGAAGGCTGGTATTGTCTCTCAATCCACTCAGATGATAGAGAATGTTCAGGAAATAATCGGCATTCTTTCCATGAAAATATTTGATTTAAGATTCGTCAATACGGTTTGCTTTCCAACCAGGAGAAATCAGGGCCAAATTAAAGAGTTAGCGCCTATTTCAGATGTGATGATCATCGTTGGTTCTTTTACCAGTGCCAATACAAAAAGACTGCATGAAGTTTCACTGGGATTGAATCCACACTCATATATGGTTGAAAGTGCATCTGATATAAAAGAAAGCTGGTTTGATGAAGCTGAATCAGCAGGCGTCTCTGCTGGTGCTTCCTCACCAGATGATCTTATCCAAGAAGTCGTTGAACATTTAAGTAACTTACACGTGAAATCACGTGTGTAAATATTGATATAATAAGTTTCTGGAGACAACGAAAATGACAAATGAGCTGTTCGAAGTAAAAACAGGATTAGCTGAAATGCTCAAAGGTGGAGTTATTATGGATGTAACTACACCACAACAGGCTGAAATCGCCGAACAGGCTGGTGCCGTTGCAGTGATGGCCCTGGAACGAATTCCAGCTGATATTCGTAAGGATGGTGGCATTGCCAGAGCTTCAGATCCGAGGATGATCAAAGAAATTCAGAAAACTGTTTCAATACCGGTAATGGCTAAATGTCGAATCGGTCACTTTGCTGAGGCTCAGATTCTTGAAGCCCTGGAGATCGACTATATCGACGAGAGCGAAGTGTTAACGCCTGCCGATGAGGCCAATCATATCTGGAAACATGATTTCAAAACACCCTTTGTCTGTGGTGCGACCAATTTGGCCGAAGCCCTACGACGAATTGGTGAGGGCGCTGCCCTTATTAGAACAAAAGGGGAGCCAGGCACCGGAAATATTGTTGAAGCAGTACGCCACATGCGTACCATCACAACTGAAATGGCCAATTTGAGTACATTACGAACTGATGAACTCATGGCTGCAGCAAAAAACATGGGAGCTCCCTTTCATCTGGTTGCTCAGGTGGCCAAGACAGGTAAACTTCCTGTTCCAAATTTTTCAGCCGGCGGAATCGCCACCCCAGCTGATGCATCCCTTATGATGCAACTGGGAGCGGAAACTATTTTTGTGGGATCAGGAATTTTCAAATCTGAAGATTCTGAAGCCATGGCCAAAGCCATTGTTCAGGCCGCTACTTTCTATGATAAACCTGAAAAACTGGCTGAGATCTCTGATGGTCTTGGAAAAGCCATGAAGGGTCTTGATATGTTAGAAATAAATCCTGAAGACAGAATGCAAGATAGAGGCTGGTAGGGAGATATTTTGACTGTTCGACCAGAATATGACGAATTAACCATAGGCGTTGTAGCACTACAGGGCAGCTTTGCCAAACATGCCTTCGCCATGGGAAAACTCGGTATTAAAAGTCGAGCTGTACGGGAACCTGGGGACTTGAAGCTTATTGATGCTTTGATTCTACCTGGGGGTGAATCTACAACCATGACGCTACTCCTTGAGGAGGAAGGTCTGTGGGAGCCAATGAATGAAGTCCTGGAGACAATGCCTGTTTTTGGCACTTGCGCCGGTGCAATTCTATTGGGTCAACAAGTTGACGATGAGAGAGTTCGCTGTTTTAACAAAATTGATTACAAAGCTGAGCGAAATGCTTATGGTCGTCAAATTGAATCATTTAGTACTTCACTGGTGATCCCCAGCATCATAGATCATGATTTTCATGCGATTTTTATTCGTGCACCCAAATTTCGAGAAATCAAACCAAGCGTTATGTCATTGGCTGTATTTGGAGCTGACCCTGTACTCATGAGACAAGACAATGTACTGGTTGCATCCTTTCATCCTGAATTAACTGAAGACTCAGGTATCCATAAGTATTTTGTGGATGAAATCGTTTTAAATTCGAGGTAGACTATCCATGTCGGATAAATATAAATTTTTAAAAACCATAGATTCCCCAGATGATCTTAAAGTTTTAGCTGAATCTGAATTAATTGAGCTATGTCAAGAAATCCGGGATTATACTATTGAAGTTGTTTCAGAAACAGGTGGTCATTTAGCCCCAACTCTGGGTGTTGTGGAACTTTCTGTTGCTCTGCATAAAGTATTTAACTCACCTCAAGACAAAATTATCTGGGATGTTGGTCATCAGGCCTATGCCCATAAAATTTTAACTGGGCGTCGAGAAAAGTTAAAAACAATACGTCAATATGGTGGTATTAGCGGCTTTTGTAAGCCTGAGGAGAGTGAACACGACGTCTATGGCGCCGGGCATGCATCTACATCTATTTCAGCCGGTGTTGGTTTTGCCATCGCTCGAGATTTGAAAGGTGAGGATCATCAGGTTATCTCTATTATTGGGGATGGAGCATTGACTGGTGGGCTGTCATTTGAGGGATTGAACAATCTGGGGATGCTAAGAACCCGGATGATGATCATCCTAAACGATAATGAAATGTCCATTTCGCCAAATGTTGGTGCAATGTCAAAATATTTATCAAAGATTACTACCAACCCGCTTTACAATCGTGTCAGGGACGAGCTTTGGAATGTTACCGGTAAGCTCCCAATCGGTAAGAAAGCTATTCGGACCGGTATGAAAAAGGTAGAGGAGAGTCTCAAGAATCTATTGGTGCCTGGTGTCATATTTGACGAAATGGGGATTCGCTATTTCGGACCTATTGATGGTAATGATTTACCACTATTGATATCCACTATGGAAAATATCAAGGATATAAGTACCCCTATTCTGCTACACATTATAACTAAAAAGGGGCTCGGTTTTGCACAAGCTGAAGAAAATCCTGCCAAATTCCATGGTATCGGTCCTGCTGCCAAGCCGGGTCAAGCAGTTGCAAAGAAGGAAGCACCTCCCTTTTTGAATGTATTTGGAGATGAGCTCAGTGCGTTGGCTAAAAAGGATAAGCGAATAGTAGCAATTACAGCTGCCATGCCAGATGGTACAGGATTATCTGGTTTTGCTGATAAATATCCCGATCGCTTTTACGATGTAGGTATCGCTGAGGGGCATGCTGTAACTTTTGCTGCCGCCCTCGCTTCACGTGGTTTGAAACCATTTGTGGCTATCTATTCCACATTTTTGCAGCGTGCATATGACATGCTGGTGCATGACATAGCTGTACAAAAAATACCTGTTATATTTATGCTGGATCGGGCTGGATTGGTTGGTGAGGACGGTCCCACACATCATGGTGTGTTGGATTTATCCTACCTCTCCAGTATCCCTGGAGCTATCGTTGCTGCTCCTCGCAATGGTGAAGAACTGCGTCATATCATGCAGACAGCCCTGGAACATGAGGATGGTCCATTCTTTATCCGTTATCCTAAAGCCACTTCGGTAAAAAATAGGAAATCGATTAAGAGCAAGGCCGTTGAAATAGGTAAATGGGAGACACTATCAGAGGGTCAGGATATCGCCATTATTGCAGTAGGCTCGATGAATCCAGTGGTTGAAAAAGCGGTTAAAATACTTTCAGCAGAAGGGGTTAACACCAGCTACGTCGATGCCAAGTTTATCAAGCCCTTTGATGAAGAGCTGCTTCTGTCACTTATGAAATCAAACAAGCATATCCTGGTTGTTGAAGAGAATAATTACCCCGGCAGCCTTGCACAGACAATAAAAGCTTTTGCAGAACCTGTTGAAAATTGCGCCAAGATACATTCACACACTCTACCAGATAGATTTGTTACCCATGGTTCACGGGCACAATTATTAGCAGAAGTGAAGTTGACGTCTGAAGAAATCGCTGCTGCAGTTTTTAAATTGAATAAATAAATATCAGGAGTGGGTTTAACTATGCCAGATCAATCCTACCAAGATAGTCTGAAACGCTGGAAGCAGAAAGTCGCTGATACAAAAGAGCGAGAATATGACTATGATACGGTTTCTGGATTATCAAATGATTTACTGTATCTCCCAGATGTGGATAATCAGGATTTAGATCAATACATGGAAAAATTGGGATTTCCAGGTGAATATCCTTTTACAAGAGGAGTTCACTCCAATATGTATCGTGGTCGTTTATGGACCATGAGGCAGTTTGCCGGATTTGGAAGCCCTGAAGATACCAACAAACGGTTCAAGTTTCTGCTGGAACAAGGCCAGACTGGTCTCAGCGTGGCCTTTGATATGCCCACGCTTATGGGTTATGACTCCGATCATTCTCTTTCACTAGGTGAAGTTGGTCATTGTGGTGTGTCCATCAATTCAATTGATGATATGATGACCCTATTTGATGGAATTCCCCTTGACCAAGTATCCACTTCAATGACCATTAACGGTCCTGCCATAATTCTCCTTGCCATGTATGTAGTAGTAGGGGAAAGACAGGGCGTTTCAGCGGATAAACTGCATGGTACATTGCAGAACGACATTCTCAAAGAATACATTGCTCAAAAGGAATTCATTTTTCCACCTGAACCATCCATGCATATCATCACGGATATGATTGAATGGTGTACTGATTTTATGCCTGCCTACAACACGATATCCATATCAGGCTATCATATTCGGGAAGCAGGCTCAACGGCTGCACAGGAGCTCGCATTTACCCTAGCCGATGGTTTCGCCTATGTTGAGGCAGCAATTGAACGAGGTCTGGATGTGGATAAATTTGCCCGGCGACTGAGTTTCTTTTTTAACTCGCATATTGATTTCTTTGAAGAGATTGGAAAATTTCGTGCGGCCAGACGCATTTACGCCAAGCGTATGAAGGAAAAGTATGGAGCCAAGGATCCCCGCTCCTGGATGCTCCGTTTTCACACGCAGACAGCAGGTCATAGCCTTACAGCCCCGCAACCTGAAAACAACATCGTCAGAACCGCCTACGAGGCCCTGGCTGGAGTGTTGGGCGGTACTCAGTCTCTGCATACCAACTCAATGGATGAAGTTCTGGCCTTGCCCACTGAGAAAAGTGTCGAGATTGCTCTGAGGACTCAACAGGTAATCGCCTATGAAACTGGTGTTGGATCCACCATAGACCCTTTGGGTGGTTCATATTATGTGGAAGCCATGACTGATAAAATGGAATCTGAAGCTGAAAAATATTTTGAAACTATCGATGAATTGGGTGGTGTCGTCGCAGCCATAGAAGTGGGTTACTTCCAACGCGAGATTGGCAAAGCGGCTTATGATGTTGCTCGCAAATACGATGAGAAAAAGCGTATTATCGTTGGTGTGAATGGATTTATTCGTGAAAATGAGACAATTGATATCCCAGTTCTCATAATTGATAAATCAGTTGAGGCAAATCAGGTCTCTAGGGTTAAAGCACTACGAAATTCAAGAACACAGACCGATACAGATGTAGCTCTTGCAAAACTTACACAGGCCTGCGAGTCTGGAAAGAACGTCATGCCGCCGCTGCTTGAAGCTGTACGCCAGTCTGCCACGCTTGGAGAGATGGTTGATGCCATGAAAGTTGTCTACGGAACCTATACTGAAACCCCGGTATTTTAGTAGGATCATGACTTAGAAATGATTGATATTCATAATCATATGCTTCCAGCAGTAGATGATGGTGCCAAAAATAATGTTGTGGCACTATCTATGCTAAAAGAGGCAGTGAGGCAGGGGGTTGAGCATCTTGTTTTGACTCCTCACCTATACGAAGTTGACATCATCAAGGGGACTGGAGAGTGGAAAGCTAAGATTGAAGCGGGCAAACGTACTATCAGGGAGCTCATTGAAACACACGAACTTCCAGTGGAGATTACAGTCGCCGCCGAAGTACGCTATCAAGATATGTTGCCCATCATTCTTGAAGAACTTGATGTCCTTATTGGTGGCAAATACTTACTGCTTGAATTTGCCTTTCATTCCGTTCCAAACAACATTGAACGAATTATCTACGATATTACACGCAAGGGTATTACCCCAATCATTGCTCATCCCGAACGTATCAAACCCTGGCAGCGAGATCCAAAAATGTTGGAGGAACTGATTAATATGGGTTGTCCCACTCAATTGGATATTGGTTCATTTCTGGGTAAACTTGGTCCAAGCTCAGAGGCGCTTGCCAATTTTTTACTTGAAAGAGATGCAGTGCATCTTGTTGGAAGTGATAGTCACAATATCGATTCCAGGGCGCTTTATGCAAAACCTGGATATGACTGGATATCAGAGAGATACGATGTCGAGTATGCTGATTTACTGCTCAAGATCAACCCTGGAAAGATTCTTAATGGTGAACCTGTGGAGGTATATCCCGTACATCTCGAACCCGGGATATTATCTCTAAAGGACAAAATTATGAATATGTTTAAATCATAAATAGGAGTTACATCCCTTGAATAACAATAAACTTAAATTTGTGATCGGCTCTTTAGTAATTATTGCTGCAGTGATTGTGCTGGCAATTCAAGGCATGCAAGAAGATACCACCATGTCTTACTCAAAGAGTGTAAGTGAAGTTCAATTATTAGGCTCACGAGCATATGCCATGACGCTGAAAGTGAATGGAGATTTAAAAAAAGGTAGTATTATCAGAAATAATTTGGATCTCGATTTTGTTATCACTGAAGGAAATTCAGAATTGAGCATTCATTACATAGGCAAAGACCCGATTCCAGACACTTTCAATAATGAGATGGATGCTGAAGTTATTGTTTCGGGTAAACTTCAAAAAGATGGTATTTTCCATGCTGAACGCATCCAGGCAAAATGTGCTTCAAAGTATGAAGCTGATTATTCTTCCCCTGAGATATAAAAATAGAGACATAGTTAGGATTCAATTATATGGCTGATTTAGGAAACATTCTTTTATTTTTTCTATTCCCGGTAAGCGTGTTTACCGCACTAACTGCATTAGCAGCTGGGATTACAAAGCGTAGAGGGCTATTAGAGGCTGCCAGAAGAGGCGCCTATGCAGCATTTGCAGTAACAACACTCGCTGTACTTGCTTTGGAGTATCTGTTGGTTACCAGTGACTTTTCAATCGAATATGTTGCTTCTAATACCAACTTTGCCTTACCATTATTTTATAAAATCGTGGCTCTGTGGGCTGGTCATAACGGATCACTATTACTGTGGACATGGATTGTAACCATTTTCATAGCTATCGTTGCTTACCAGCATCGGCACAAAAATAATGATCTCATGCCATATGTTCTGTTTGTCATGGGATCCACAATGGTATTCTTCTCAATCCTGAGTGTATTTATTTCAAATCCATTTCAGACACTTTATCAAGAAGTTGGGAATACTCTACAAGAATTTACGGCTCGTGATGGACATGGATTAAATCCCTTGCTCCAGCATCCTGCCATGGTGATCCATCCACCTGTTCTGTTCATTGGATACGTTGGTTCAGTAGTCCCTTTTGCATTCGCGATTGCCGCGCTGATTACAGGGAAACTTGGTACAGAGTGGATTCACACCACCAGACGCTGGGCTCTAACTACCTGGGGTTTTCTTGCCGTAGGCATCATATTGGGCGGTAAATGGGCTTATGTTGAACTGGGTTGGGGTGGATACTGGGCCTGGGATCCTGTGGAAAATGCTTCCTTGCTACCCTGGTTGACATCCACTGCTTACTTGCATTCTGTTATGATTCAAGAGCGTAAGGGTATGTTGAAGATCTGGAATATGGCCCTGGTTATTGCCACCTATTTACTGGCAATATTTGGTACATTCCTGACACGTAGCGGCATCGTGAGTTCCGTGCATGCTTTTGCAAATTCCGGTCTGGGACCAGCATTTGCAATCTTTCTAAGTATGGGTATTATTTTCAGCGTGACCCTGCTTCTATATCGTCGTAAAGATTTGAAACCGGATGAAGAGATGGAATCTCTGGTTTCCAGGGAAAGTGGATTTCTCTTTAATAATTTACTCTTCTTGTTGGCCACCATAGCTGTATTGTGGGGCACCATGTTTCCAGTTATCAGTGAACTTTTCACTGGAGATCAGATTACCGTTGGCCCTCCTTGGTTCAATAATATCATGATTCCCATCGGTCTGGCACTCCTTCTATTGACAGGAGCCGGGCCTCTCTTGGCCTGGCGACACACATCAGTAGAAACCTTGAAACGTAGTTTTGGCTGGCCTATACTGGGTAGCATCATATTTATAATGGCCCTGTATGCATTTGGTATACATGATGGCTGGGCATTGGGCTCTTTCGCGATCTCATTCTTTGTAATGTGGACCATTCTGGTAGAATTCGTAAAAGGTGCAAATATTCGACGTAAAAATTCTGGTGAGAATTTTCTATTGGCAATGTATATGCTCTCCAGGAAGAATACGCGTAGATATGGTGGTTATCTGATACACGCAGCTATGGTTGTCATGTTTGTAGGTTTTACTGGCAACGCTTTCAACTCAGAGACCAGAGCAGAAGTGGGTGAGGGAGACTCCTTCAATTTGGGTCCTTATACCTTCAATGCTATTCAGATTACTGAAGCCCAGACTGAGAACTACTCTTCCCAGACTTTAGAGTTGGAAATGTTCAGAAATGATCGACTCATAAGTACCATATCGCCAGAAAAACGATATTACTTCGCATCCGAGCAGCCCTCGACGGAAGTTGACATCTATTCCACATTACGAGAGGATATATATGCTGTTCTCTCAGGAATGAGCAATGATGGGACTAAAGTCATTGTTCAGGTTTATAGGAATCCACTTGTAAATATGGTTTGGATAGGTGCTTTTATCATGGGTATCGGAACCTTGTTTGCAATGTTGCCCAATCTGCGTGAAAATAAAGCAGGAGACAAATAATGAGTTTTCTCGCATACACAACAGGCATTGCTTTTCTCATCTGGATTATTTTACCTCTATTCAAAAAGGATAGTACCTGGGTCTCGCTTTATATGGAAGCCGATGAACTAGCTGACAAGAAAAAGCGAGTTTACGGAAATATAGCTGATCTCGAATTTGATTTTGCCATGGGACGTCTGAGTGAAAAGGATTTCAAGCATATCCGTCAGGCATTTCTAAGTGAGGCCGGTCGAGTTATTGAAAAGCTGGAAAGCCAAAAATCCAGTGCATTCATGGATCGTATAGAAAATGATATCAGCAATCTTGGTAAAAAGAGGAAGACCAAAAAGAAAAATAAGAATCGCTCAAAGGTCTTTTGTATTGAATGTGGAACAGAGAACCTTCCTGAAGCAAAATTCTGCATGAAATGTGGAAAGGAGATGTCATGAAACCTCAATTTCTGAAGCACCTCCTGATTTTCCAACTTTTAGTGAGCCTCAACTATGCAGGTGATTTACGTGTCAATATCATTAATGGCACATCGAATGAATCTGGCAATGCTGATCGTGTGGCGCTTTTGGATTTGGCCGCAGGAATGGTGGAAATTGCTTCTGCCACTGATGTTGTGAAATCGACGACTTTTAGTGAGCTTGCATCCACTGGACAGGCTCAATATCTGATTCGGGCAACCCTAGGCGGAGTAAGCTATTCCGCCATGTTTGTCCCCACACCAGGTGTCACAGCCTGGGAAACCTCAATTACTGTTTATGAGTCAAGTGAAACTGTTCATGATCTTAATGCCTCTGTTCCATTTTTTGTGATTTATGGCTTTGAGGATAAGCTATATATTCAAAAACGAATTATTCTCGAGAATGTATCTTCACCACCTGTGACTTTCGCTGGCACTCCCGGTGTGGCCAATCTTCATATCCCAAAAAATATTACTGAGCTTGAATATTTGACATTTAAATCAGGTACTATGCCTGTAAAAACAGCCCCCATTGATACTGATAATGGTCAGGTGCTGCCAAATCCTATCAAACCAGGTGTGTCAGAGATTGATATGGCGTACTATACTGCCTATGATCCTAACACCACTGTGCTTACGGAGCTGGTGGGCTATGATATCGATCATTTTCATGTTTATGCCATGCCCATAGATCTTAATATTTCTGCACCAGGACTCTCTCGCGAGGGGACAGACAATGAAAATGGTTTGGCAATATACGCTCTTGAAAAGGTCAAGGCTGGAACCATGTTAGAATTTCAGATATCAGGGAAAGGCATGTCCGAGTCGGATCCGAGTGAACACGAACAACACCAGCAAAATACAGGCAAGATTGTTATTGAGAATCGGATTGATACAAATGTAGAGCTGACTATTGCCGGTGTTTTGATCATGGCAATTCTGATTTCGCTCTTTGTTTCCGTAACTCAGCAAAGTGAAGATTTAAAGCAAGAATCTGTGGAGATGCTAAAAAGGCAGAAATCTGATCTTTTGAAGCAGTATGCAAAACTTGATGAAGCCTCATCAGGTAAAGATGAAAAGGATCGAATCCTATATCGTCTAGTCTCAGTATATAAAACCCTGGATCGGATTAAATAATTTGAGCGTGCCTGCTCTAGAAGTTTCAGGTGTTTCCAAAGATTTTGGACGCATCATTGCCTTACGTGATGTGACATTCTCTGTTCAACCTGGGGAGTTTGTCAGCATCCTAGGACGCAATGGAGCCGGAAAAACTACACTCCTGAACATTATCAGCGGAGTGTCAAGACCCAGTGAGGGGACTGTTCAACTTTTTGGCACAAATCCCAGCGATCGTGAGAATAAAGCCAAGTTGGCTGTAATATCCCATGAAATGTTCCTGTACGGTAATCTAACCGCCCTCGAAAATCTTGAATACTATAGTCGCATCTATAGTGTTCCTGATGCGCAGGAGCGTATTGAGACGGTGTTGAAGGATGTTGAACTTACTCATCGGCGCTTCGATCTGGTTGCGACCTATAGCAGGGGCATGACCCAACGCTTGACCATTGCCAGAGCTTTACTCCATGAACCATCTTTATTGCTTCTGGATGAACCATTCACAGGGCTGGATCAACATGCGATCGGAATGTTGATCACCTTATTAAAGAGGCAGAAGGAAATGGGTCGCACCATTCTTCTGACCACGCATGACCTCCATACCGCAACAGCATTATCCGATCGATATCTTGTTATTTCAAAGCATAAAATCGTAAAGGACGGATTGATCGTGGATACAAATCCTGATAAAATCCGACAAGCATTTTTCAGCTCAGAAGTTGAGGAAGGCGTCTCATGATGAGCACAGCATTTTCAATTCTGAAAAAAGATCTGCGCATGGAGTTCAGATCCAAAGAGAGTATTCTCGCAATGTGGATTTTCTCGTTGCTAATTTTTGTTATTTTTAATTTTACGTTTGAAGTTTCCAGATTAGTTATGCTGGAAATTGCTCCTGGATTGCTCTGGGTGGCTTTTGTATTCTCAGGAATGTTTGGTCTGAATCAATCTTTTTCAATGGAAAAAGAAAACGGAAATCTGCGGGCCATGGCTCTCATGCCTGTAGATGGTGGGCAAATATATGTGGGCAAATTTTTGAGTGTCACCATAATCATGCTCATGTTCGAGGCTTTGATTTTTCCAATATTTATCATCTTTTATGATTTGCAGCTTTCCCTTGGGATGTTCATGCTTATTCCGGTTTTACTGGCTGGGACCATTGGGTTTACTAGCCTGGGAACGATCCTCTCTGCTGTAGCAGTCCACACCAGAAATCAACAGATCCTATTATCCTTATTGTTGTGGCCCCTGGTTTCGCCTATCATCATTTGGTCAGTAACCTTGACAGGCATGGTCTTAAGTGGTGAAATGACTGAAGCCTGTTACCCACTTCTTGTAAGGGTGGGGGCATTTGATGTCATATTTTTCACGTTATCCTATATGCTCTTTGATTTCATCCTGGAAGATTAGGATGAATAAACTCAGACAAAATAATTAAAGGCCATCCATGAGATCCAAAATTGATAAAATATTACTCATTATTCTGCTCATCGCTTTTTTGGTAAGCATTTATTTAATCTTCCAATGGGTACCTCAAATCAAAGCATCAAACCCCGCAGAACAAATTGCACAGAGGATATTCTATTTCCATGTCCCCAGTGCCTGGCTGGGATTTATGGCCTTCTTTGTAGTATTTTGTGGTAGTGTAGCTTACCTGGTCACGCGTGACCGCAAATATGAACTCATCTCAGTTGCTTCAGCTGAAATAGGTGTGTTGTTCATCTCGCTAGTTTTGATAACTGGTCCTATCTGGGCAAAACCCGTTTGGGGCATTTGGTGGACCTGGGATGTACGTTTGACGTCTTCCTTGATCCTGTGGCTTATCTATGTGGCCTTCCTCATGTTGCGCCGCTATTTGCCCGATGGTAGCAAACGCGCTAATCTGTCTGCAGTTGTAGGAATTATCGGTTTTATTGATGTACCTATTGTTTACTATTCAATTCGCTGGTGGGAAACACAACATCCCAAAGCAGTGATGGCCAGTAGTGAGGGAAGTCTAGCAGCACCTATGTTTTTCGCATTTATGTTCTCGTTGGCAACATTTACACTGCTATATGTGTACTTGATTCGCAAACGCTATCAGTTATTAGCGCTGGAGGACACCATAAATAAGCAGTTCAAAGAAATGGAGATTCTATAAATGGATGCCTTTGTTTATCTATTCCTGGCGTATGGCTTTATCTGGTTGGGAATTTTTGGTTTTATCTGGTATATGAATAAAAAAGTAGATCATTTGAACCAGGAAATGATACTCCTTAAAGAGCTCATCGACCAAAAGAAATAGGGGATAGACGAGATGACTAAGAAAATTGTACACGTTGTAGGTACGGGCACAATTGGAGAGCCATTAATTGGACTACTTTCTGATTATAAATCCGATCTCGGAATCGATGAAATCACCTTTCACAAACGCACACCCCTGAAGAGTGAGCATGCCAAGGTCTTACGCTTACTTAAGCGAGGAGCTCGTTTGGTGACTGACCAAGAGGCATTTGAAGGTTTTAAGGATATAGGATTATCACCTGCATTTTCCACAGTTGAAGCAATTGACAGAGCCTGTGTGGTTATAGATTGTACTCCTAAGGGAGTGGGTCATAAAAACAAGGTCAATTACTATCATAATTATGATCATAACACTTTGGGGTTCATTGCTCAAGGAAGCGAAACTGGTTTCGGTAAACCATATGCACGCGGAATTAATGATGAAGCTCTGATTCATGGAGAAGATCGGTTTTTACAAGTCGTCTCGTGTAATACGCACAACCTTTCTTCTCTTGTGAAAACCATTGGTATCCACAATGGAGATCCTGATAACCTCCTGGATGGACGTTTTGTGATGATTCGTAGAGCCAATGATTTAAGTCAGGCCAACGATTTTATTCCTGCCCCTGAAGTCGGTCATCATTCCTCAGACCGCTACGGTACGCATCACGCAAAAGATGCAGCAAATCTATTTAAAACACTGGGATATGATCTCAATATATTTTCATCAGCCATGAAACTGAACACGCAATACATGCATATTGTTCATTTCAATCTGAAGATGAAAGAACCCCTGACAATGACTGAGGTGATGGAAATCTTTGAAAACAATCCATTGGTGGCAATAACTGAGAAGAAACTTTCATCACAGGTATTTTCATTTGGTAGAGATCATGGTCACTATGGCCGTATCTTGAATCAGATGGTTATTTCTATTCCAAGTCTTCAACTGATTGACGGTGGTAAAGAATTGGTCGGATTTTGTTTCACTCCCCAGGATGGAAATTCACTGCTAAGTTCGATCTCAGCAGCCACATGGTTTATGTATCCAAATTCATATGAACAGAAGATTCAATCTCTATCTGATTGGTTCTTTGATGAGGTATAATCATCTTTCAAAATATTAATGAAGATAAAGCGACTCTATTTACTAAGTAGGGTCGTTTTTTATTATGCTAACCAACGCAACATTTAGAGAATATTGCCAATCACAGAGTTGGTATAGACCCGGTCTCAAAATATTAATTGGCTGCTCAGGTGGCGTTGATTCAACTGTTCTCCTACATTTGTTCCGCAAGATTCCAGAAATCCAAATCAGTATTGTACATTTTGATCATCAACTCAGGGGAGCTGACAGTGATGCAGATAGAGAATTTGTAGAAGAAATGTCATTTAAGCTTGGTTACTCCGTACATGTATTTGCTGAAGACATTGCCAATTATGCTGCAAAAAACACTCTGAGCGTAGAAGAAGCAGGTAGTATCAGACGTAGATCTACATTTCTAGGCCTTAAGGAGGAACTGGGGTATGACTATGTTGCGACTGGTCAACACCAGGATGATCAGATTGAAACCATACTGATAAACCTGTACCAAGGGAGTGGTATTCAAGGATTAACCGGGACCAGTGAGAGATATAGTGGTTTCATCCGACCTTTGCTTGGATTCTCGCGTGAACAGATCATGCAATATTCAGATGATCAAAAGCTCAAGTATCGCACTGACAAATCAAATACAGACACAACCTTTTTAAGAAATAACATCAGAGCCAATATTATTCCTGGATTGATCGATAATTATGATATTGAGCTGAGAGCCTGTATTAAGAGCATAATCCAAGCTGGACAGGCTTTAAAAGCCTTGATAGATACAAGCATAGAAGATGTTGATATAAAAGAGTTTAGCACGTATTATGTCCCGAAAATAGCATTAGGAATGGGTCTGCTCCCCGACTATTTTTCGCCGATCCAAAAGGCGATTTTTGACAGAGCTTTTCAATTTATTTCTTTGATGCCTCAGGGAATCTCATCCAGCCATTTTCGAGCCTTGAAATCGTTGTTTGGAGACGAAGCCATAGGAAAGGAAATTCAGCTACCAATCTCGGTGAGCGCCTGTCGGAATAGAGAAGGGGTAATTCTTTATAAGAAATCAGATTATAATTGGTCTCAATCACAGTTGTCAATCACCAGCAACAGTAAGTTTCCATTTTTTATAATCGAAGATACCACTTCAAATCTTGGGAATCATTTACAAGACCCGTCATATTTCTGGTACGTTCATGATCCAGAAGCATACACATTTCGAGTAATTGAGTCCGGTGATAGGTTGGTGGTTGATGCCTCAGGTAGATCAATTTCCGTTAACCAAATCTTGCAATCCGCACGCGTCGCGCCATTCCTGAAAGCATTTTACCCTGTCATGGAATATGATGGTGAAATCTTATGGGTACCTGGCATTAGAACAGCATACCCGGTGATGGTTTCTGCGAATGTGGTCAAAGAAAATGAGTTAAAGCACTGTATAAAGGTTCAATTTCAAAAGGGAACGTTTGAATGAAAACGCGAGTAGTGGAAAATATGGGGAAGTACACCGGACAGGTTTTGGAAGAAATCTATTCCCAGGAAGTCATCGAAAATAGAGTGGAAGAGCTGGCCAAGCAGATATCCACTGAATACGCTGGCAGGGTTCCAATCTTGATTGGTGTATTGAACGGATCTGTGTTCTTCCTGGCCGATCTTGCTAAAAGGCTCGAAATTGATTGCGAAATTGATTTCATCAAAGTCTCTTCATATCACTCTGGCACCCAATCATCTGGAACTGTACGACTTCTAAAGGATATCAGCTGTATCATCACTGATCGTGATGTTATCATTGTAGAGGATATTATTGATAGCGGTCTAACTGCCAGATTTTTAAAACACAGAATATTGGAAAATCAGCCCAACTCGGTCGCTTTCGCTTCCTTGCTTTTTAAACGGGAATGTCTCAAACTTGAATTTGAGGCTGAGTACGTGGGATTTGAAGTTGCAGACCGATTTTTAGTGGGCTATGGATTGGATCTAGATCAAAAATTCAGGAACCTACCGTCGATCTGGGCATTTCCTCTAAATATGAATTTGTAAAAGGATACAAATGAACGCAGATAATAAATCAAATAAAAATCAGGAGAGAACTCCTCATAATCAGGATAATTCTCCTCGTCGAAACGACAGACAATCTAATCAACGTCGTAGATCACCCAGAAAACCTTATAATAAGGCCGATAATCGTAATCAACGTGACAATAGGGATAACAGGGATAATAGAGGTAAAAGAGATAATCGGGATTCAAGGCAGAAGAACACGCGCAGACCCGAATCAAAGCCACAAAAGAAATCCACCAATATTAAAATTACTCGTCCCACTGAGGGAAATGAAAACTGGCAAAAAGGATTGAAGACAACACTTCTGTGGGTTGCTATTCTCATGTCAGTGTTTTTCTTTGCTCAAATTTTAAAAACAGATACAGAGCATATCCAGAAACTTGGTTATACAGAGTATCGAGCCTTGCTTAACGATGGAAAAATTGAAACAGCTGTTTTAAAGAAAAATCAGTTTCATGGAACTCTCAAATTGCCAGAAACCACTGTCATTAATGGTGTCAGCAAAGATTATCAGAAATTTTGGGTTGTTCTATCGCCAACCATTGATAGTGATGTAACAGCTGAATGGGATGCAATGGGGATTGTTTATGAATTTCAGGATGAGACCCGGGATTGGGTTGATTATCTTTTTCAGATATTACCCTGGTTCCTGATCATCTTTTTCTGGTTTTTCCTCATGCGCAGGATGCAATCCGGCGGCGGTGGAACAAAGGGCATATTCTCCTTTGGAAAAAGCCGGGCAAAAATCATTGATCAGGAAAAACCCCAGACCACTTTCAGAGATGTAGCTGGGTGTGATGAGGCCAAAGAAGAGCTCAGAGAGATTGTCCAATATCTAAAACACCCCGATCGATTTCAAAAGCTTGGTGGTAAGATTCCAAAGGGTGCCTTGTTGGTAGGACCCCCAGGAACGGGAAAAACTTTATTGGCTAGAGCTGTTGCAGGTGAAGCAGATGTTCCTTTCTTTAGTTTGAGCGGAGCTGATTTTGTGGAAATGTTTGTTGGTGTTGGAGCCAGCCGTGTTCGAGATTTATTTGAGCAGAGCAAGAAAAATGCACCCTGTATCATTTTTATTGATGAGTTAGATGCGGTGGGCCGTCAGCGTGGAGCCGGCTTAGGCGGAGGTCATGATGAAAGAGAACAAACTCTGAATGCTCTTCTGGTTGAAATGGATGGTTTTGAGACCACAGATAATATCATTCTACTAGCTGCTACCAACAGACCTGATGTCCTCGATTCTGCTTTATTGAGACCTGGACGTTTTGACAGACAGATTTCTGTAGATAATCCAGATGTTCGTGGACGTGAAGCCATTTTAAAGGTTCACTCCAAGAATATCCCATTAGCAAAAAATGTTCGACTTGATATCATCGCAAAAGGCACTCCTGGAATGTCTGGTGCTGATCTTGCCAACCTTATCAATGAAGCTGCTCTGCTTGCATCTAAGCACAGAAAACAACGCGTAGAAATGGTTGATATTGAACATGCAAAAGACAAAGTCATGATGGGTTCTGAACGTCGTAGCATGGTTATCAATGAAAAGGAAAAAAGAACCACAGCTGTTCACGAAGCCGGACATGCTCTGGTTGCCCGAATGACCACCGGCACTGATCCAGTTCACAAAGTAACCATCATACCTCGTGGTCGTGCTCTGGGGCTGACAGCCCAATTGCCTGAAGATGATCGCTATAATTTTTCCAGAGATTACATGGAAGGAATGCTGGCTATCCTCATGGGAGGACGTGTTGCTGAGGAAGTGGTGCTTAACCAGATGACAACTGGTGCTGGAAATGATATCGAACGTGCAACTTCACTGGCCCGAAAAATGGTCACCGAGTGGGGCATGAGCGAAAAAATGGGTCCTATGACTTACGGGCAAAAGAAGGAAGAAATCTTCATCGGTCGGGACCTGGGTATGCACCGTGACTTTAGTGAAGATATGGCAAAAAAGATCGATGCAGAAGTTCGTAAGATTATTGACATTGCATATAAAAAAGCCAAAGACATCATTTCAAAAAACCAGGATAAATTAGAGAAAATCACGAATTTGCTTCTGGATAAAGAGAGTATTGACGGTCGACAGCTTGATAGAGTCTTGGGGATTAAATTTGAAGATTCTACTGTGCACCAGAAAAGTGGGAAACATCAACAGGGAAGAAGTCGATCTAACCATCCGAGACATCGCTCTGATAATCCCAGGCAAAACCCTGAAAAGGTTAACCCCACAAGCAAAACTGAATCAAGTGATGTTGCCAAGCCCGCAGCCCCTGTTAAGGTTCCGGAGCCACCTCAAACTACCGACAAAGTCGAGGAAAAGGTGAAGAAACCAGTTGCAAAGAAAAAAAGGGCTCCTGCGAAAAAAAGACCTGCCAAGGCTAAGCCAGTACCTGGGAGTGAGAGTTCAGAAGAACCAGCTTCGGAAGAACCCAAAGAGTAAATTACAATCATTTCCTATGACTGAGGACAGAATCTCATTGGGAATAGGGCAAAAATGGTTGATTAAAGGTCAGGAGTTACATGTAGATACGCCACTCATCATGGGTATTCTGAATGTAACTCCTGATTCATTTAGTGATGGTGGTAAATTTGTAGATCCTTCAACAGCACTTGAAAAAGCACTTGAGATGCTTAGCTCAGGGGCAACCATCATTGATGTAGGGGGAGAATCCACGCGCCCTGGCTCTAAGCCAGTTACGGCTCAGGAAGAAATTTCCCGTGTTATTCCTATTATCGAAAAACTTGCCTCGCAATCAGGGGCGTTGATTTCGATTGATACACAAAAAGCTGCAGTGGCACGTGCCGCTTTGGAAGCCGGTGCTCATATCGTCAACGATGTTTCCGGCGGTAGGAATGATGCTGCCATGTTTGCCCTGGTGCAGGAAAGTCGAGCGGGCTTTATCCTCATGCATATGCTGGGTACACCTGAAACGATGCAGCATGCTCCTGTGTATGGGAAAGTTCTAGAGGATGTAATACATTTCTTCAATGAAAGCGTTCATGCTGCGACGAATTCAGGTATTGATATGGATCAGATCATTCTCGATCCAGGTATTGGTTTTGGAAAGACATTGACAGATAATTTGGTCTTGATGGGGAATCTAGGCGTTCTGAAGGAATTGGGCAGACCCTTACTTTTGGGTGCTTCCCGCAAATCCTTCATTGGTATGATCGACGATTCGACACCGGATCAACGTCTTGGTGGATCCCTGGCCGCAGTTATCTCTGCTTACCAACAAGGGGTGAGATTATTCAGGGTTCATGATGTTGCTGAAACACGACAAGTTCTTGATATCTTCACTGCCATTCAAAAACATTCGGATTAAATTGCATAGTGTCTGATAAAAAAAATATACTTCTAATTATCCTCGGACTGCTGGTTACAGCAGTCACAATCTATTTCTGGCGTTTTGAGTTATTCTCGCTGGCCTTTCTATCTGTGCGTGTCTATGATGTGGTAGATGTCCTCGCTGTTTCGTTCGTATTGTACTCATTGTATAAAATATTCAAAGGGACCCGCGCAGCTCAATTGCTGTCAGGTATCCTTATCCTGATACTCCTATCAGTCATAGTTCGGTGGGCCGAATTACACGGTATGTCCTGGCTCTTGTCAAATCTCTCTACCGTATGGGTAATAGCTGTTGTAATCCTATTCCAACCTGAGCTCAGACGGATTTTGATATACCTAGGACAAAATCCCTTTGTCCGTTACCTGTTTAGGGTGAAAAATCTCGCCATGGTTGGCGAAATTACAGAATCAGTTCTGATTTGTCAGGAGCGTAAGTGGGGAATGTTGATTGTCATGGAAGGTGAAGTGGGTCTTAAGCATATTAAAGAAAAATCAGCATCAATTAATGCCCAGGTTTCTGCTGAACTTCTGGTTTCTATTTTTAATCCTACTTCACCTTTACATGATGGGGCCGTGATAATAAGCCATGAAGTCATCGATGCAGCTAAATGTATCCTACCACTATCAGAGGAGCCTCAGGGGGCCAGAATGAAGCTTGGAACGAGACACCTCGCAGCATTAGGGCTATCTGAAGAGACGGATGCACATATATTTGTCGTATCTGAGGAAACGGGCACACTTTCCCATGTACATAACGGAGTTATGAAGCGTGGTATTGATGAAATCCAGCTACGTAAAGTTTTAAATAATCTGATTGTCTAATATGCAACGATTGTTGTTATGGATTCTTCTCCTGGGATCTTTCCTCTCAGCTGATTCGGTGCAGCGTACTCGCTCCACCGGAAATGCAAACCCTCATACCGAAATTATCTGGACTATCGATGTTCCTGAACTGCATGATGTTGCCATAAGTTCCCTTGGTCTTGAGTATCCTGGTTGGAACCATACAATCCTGGACAATGGCCTCAGGTTTCCCGTCAAAACAAAATTGATTTATACCTTGGATGGTCCACCAACAATCGCTTTCAATATCGGTAATACCCGATCAGTACCCTCAATTGATGCTTCCTTGTCCCAGGTTGAACAGGCGAAGGGTTTGGATCTGGAAGTGCCCCTCCAGCAGATTTCAAATGAAGATATGATCAGCTTCAAGTACATCAATGAAGTAGATGGGTATCAACTATGGGCGGTAAATGTTTTAGGGGCAAGCTTGAATGGTAATGAGGGACAGTGGGTGATTCCAGATCAGATTACTCTCAGTATTAGTTCAGGTATTGAGAACTCTATCCCCATAAAGAACGAAGCACTCTATCTTAATAACATCAGCGCTCCGACTAACCAGGTCCTGGTTCAAAACTTAACCGGATTGGGTCAGGGAAAGATCAAAATCTATGTTCTCTCTGATGGTATTTACCGCATTTTCTATGATTCCCTCGAGCAGATGGCTGATTTTCCCGATGTTGATATCAATAGCCGATCTTTGACTTTACGTGAAAAGGGTGAGGAGCAAGCCATTCACGTAACTGATCATGGTGATGACATCTTTAATACTGGTGATTATTTTGATTTTATAGGGAAGCAAAAATATTTCGATGGAGCATCCCAGTATTTTGACGCCTTCTCTGATATAAATGTGTACTGGCTGGATTGGGGAGGAGCTGATGGGCTCCGATTTGTCGAAGAATCAGGTGCGCTTGTCGATTTAACCCCAGTAAGACCAACGACCTTTTGGGATAGAATCCACATCGAAGAAGACAATAGCTTTGAAAGGCTTGGTCAAGTTGATACAGACATGCCCAGTATTACCAGAGATCATTATTTTTGGGAATCAGTCAATTCAGGTGTGACCAAAGAGGTAGAGTACTTTCTGCCTAACCCTTTTCGCGGGTCCAGTGAGAATCTACAGGTATCCATCGGTCTGCATGGACTCACTTATAGTGAAACAGTTGGAGAAGTCAAAAGCCATACTCTTTATGCATTTATGAATGACCATTCTGTAGGAGATGGCAGTTGGACTCAGCAGGAAGAGTATGTTCTCACATCGCCCTCGGCACTGAATCTCTCACATAACATTCTTGCCGCAGATGGGGACAACACGCTGGCCATTTTCGCGCCTGTCAGCACAGAACCGGGGAATTATGACAAAATCGTCTTGAACTGGATTGAAATTGGTTATGAGCATCTTTTGATAGCACATGAAAACCGATTGAGGTTTAGAAAGTCATTTATCAATCCATCCACTAATCTTGAATATGAGATTCAGGGTTTTCGATCACATGAACTTGTTCTCTATAAAGAAGGTCTGTCAAAAATTACTGGATTTACCATTCGAGAAAATTGGGATGAAATAGAACCACAGTATAGCCTTGTGTTTCAGGACCAATCTACTGAAGCTACACCTGATTATTGGGCTGCCAGTTTGGATGGTATCAAACAGCCAATAAAGACCATCGTTGACACCACCGCCTATTTAAGAGGCCAGGATGCAGATTTAATCGTAATAACCATCCCAAATTTCTTAGATGATCTTGAACCTTACCTGGAGTTCAAAGAAAGTGAGGGCTGGAGCCCTATTGCAGTATCAGCAGCCGATATCTATGATGAGTTTAATTATGGTATCCATTCACCTCTGGCAATAAAATCATTTTTACGTTATGCAAATAATCATTGGCCATCACATCCAGAATATGTCGTGCTAATTGGCGACGCGATATCAAATCCACAACAGGTCAAGCGAGACAGCCGGATTCAGAATATTCCAACTTTTTACATGCAGACCTATGGTTGGGGAGCCGCAGAAGCAGATTATTGGTACAGCCTCATTAATGGTGACGATTACCTCCCAGATCTACATATTGGTAGAATTCCCTGCAACAATCGCGAGGATCTCAATGTGTCGCTTACCAAGCTTATTAATTACGGTTCCGCAACCAATTATGGTCCCTGGCAGAATGAACTCATTACCATTGCTGGATTTGATGCTGTGTTCAAAACTCAGAGTCAGTCAATTCTGAGGAGTACAGTACCACCGGCATACATGCCTACGCGGATATTTATCGATCGCGATTCAGAGGGACAAATCTTCTGGGGTGACACAGATTCATTGGTGGAACATTGGAACCGAGGAAAGCTACTTATAAATTTTCTAGGGCATGGGGGTGGTGCTGTGTGGGCGGATAGATCCCTCTTTGTTCGAGATGATATCAATTATCTGGATGAAGACACACCTCCGGCATTTGTAACCAGCATGACCTGTTTTACGGCTTCATTTGCACAAACCAGGGGACTGGGTGAAGTAGTGGTTTCTGAATCACCAACTGGTGCTATTGGTTGGTTTGGTTCATCTGGTGTGGGGTGGGTCATCAATGATTATCTAATGATTCAACCACTCATGCGGAGGCTACTTGAAGACGATAAGACCGTAGGAGAAGTAATCGATATTGCTCGCATGGAATATTTCCTGGCCAATAGCGGTTACGATTACTTAAAACCCTCTATGCTGTTTCAGTACAATTACCTGGGAGATCCGACTACACGTTTACTTCGTCCCGAATTGCATGAATTACTGGTCTCGGGAGAGTCAATTTATGGTCCCACGGAACAGCTGAGTCTGAATTATGTTGGTAATACAGCCGGAGACATCAAGCTTTTACCCATCAATGCACAGAATCAACCCTGGTGGTCATTACCTCAAACTTTTCCTGTTGAGCTGAATTCAAATTTTATTATCTCGCAGGAACAAGCAACACTTCCAGGGATGGGAAGAACCATTTTCACCTTAGACAGGGGAGAAAATGAACCGGCCTATCAAGGATATGCAGGGTATTCAATATCTTCCGACTGGTTTGAACATCTTCCGCCTACGGCAGAACAATTATCTCAATCCCCTGTGATTCCAATTCGAGTGAGATTTCATGCTTCCACAGTTCAGGCAGATAGCATGGTTCTGGTATTATCTGGAAGTAATCATGCTCGGATAGAACTCGTACAGAATGGAGAGTGGTGGCAACTTTCCGATACAACCCGTTTAAGCGCCGGAAACTCTACGACTTACTACTCTTTCTCAGCCTTTGCTCAAGGTTCTCATTTACAATCGTCCAACACTTTTACACTCTACCTACCTCAAGATATCTCCCTGAGTGTCAGCGATATAAGCGTTGGATTTAAAGATAATATTTGTGGTGTATACCTTGAATACTCATTGTTTGGGCTGGCCTCTGCAACAGCAACCATGCATTTTGAAGCTGCCTTGTCCGGGGGTGATCAAATCATCGATCAAACAGTGGAGATTAATGAAGGAAATAATTCAATATTTATTCCGGTCCTGCTTGGTATGGATGCAGTTCAAATGAGTGCATCCCTGAATATACCTAATGATGTGGATAGTGGAAATAATGCAATAACGAGGAATCTAAGCTCAGAATATTACCAGATTCTTCCAGGTCTGGGTCTCACTTTTGAAGGGCAAACTTCTGATACTCTAAAACTTTGGCTGCATGGCAGTTTGTCTGTGACTTCAGGCGATACGTCCTGGATTCGAATCAAATCATATAATGGGACTATTACGGCTTTACCAGGCATGACCCTAATTCAGGATTCAACAATCTATTTGATTGAATCTTCGAATGCTGAGACGATGATTAGGATTGAATCCAATCGACAACTTTTTCGCAAGGACCTCGATCTTTCGAGTTGGCAATTCATTGCTCCAGAGCTAGCCAACACTTATCAATTTAAGGGTAATGGACTGGTTGCCATGGGTCAAAAGCAGAATTTTACCGGTCCTAGAGTATCCATGATGATCGAGGGTCAACTCTTTTTTGATGGGGATTACTTACTTAAATCCAGCCACCTCAATCTTCTCGCAGAGGATGAGAATGGTTTTTCCTGGGAAGAAAGTAAAGTAAATGTAATTGTTAATGGTAGTGAGGTTGCTGTTCAGTTGGGTGATACAACACAGTCATGTCAAATCATGAGTGCCACCATCGCCCTTGATCTGGAAATAGGTGAACACACAATTTCATATGCTGTGAGTGATGCCCTGGGCAACTGGTCAGATGAGGTGTCAATTACGGGTGTGGTGGCAGGCGCAGCTGCAATTTATGATTATGGCAATTTCCCCAATCCCTTTGAAGGTGAAACCCTTATTATCTATGAGCTTACTCAGCCATTAGATGACGTTAAGATAGATATTTTCACATTGTCAGGTTACAAGCTCCACACAATAGATTTATTTAACGCACGGGTCAGTATTGGTCTGGGGGCTATTGGATATCATGAGGTTCCCTGGAATGGTCGCGATCGATTAGACAAATTTGTTGCCAATGGTGTGTATTTTTATCGTATCAAAGGCCAATTAGATGATGAAGAGATAGTAGGACCCATCGGAAAAATGGTGAAAAACCGATGAAATCTCTCAAACTTCTGATATTGCTCCTAATGATTTGCTGGCAATCTCTGTACTCCGGTGAATATGCTGATGCTTTTTTGCTGGCCAGCCAACATCCTCAAGTACAATCATTGGGTTACAGCTCCGTTGCTGCCAGAGTGAGTTCAGGGCATGCCTTGAATAACCCGGCAGGTCTCGCCTCTGGTGACAGAAATTCACAGCTTAGTATGGTTTATCAACAATTCACGGGCCTTTCCAACAATATTGGTGTGGAGGGAAAATATGCACTGGGTGAATCGTATTTATTGGGCATTACACTGATTCATAGTGCTGTAGATGGACTTTACTCAAGACCAAACTTATCTGGTCTAACGCCCACTGATCGACGAGATTCTGTGTTAACTCTTGATAATTCTAGTGCTGAAATCATTGATTATCGCGAGGATGGAGCATTTATAACCCTGGCCCGAGAATTTGAGTTTGAGTTTAATCTGGGTTGGAAATTTTTCAAAATACCCTGCAGATTACCCATTGGGGTTTCAGCAAAGTACATTGATAAAGTATTGGTAGACAATCGAGGATTGGGATTTGGAATAGATATTGGTAGTCAACTTTTCTTTAATCTAGCAGGTATGAATAAAATATTAAGTAGGACTGAGTTTGGGATTGGTCTGTTTCTAAGTGATATTTTAAATACACCAGTTTACTGGACCACGAAGCACCAGGACGCTATTAAGCGGATGCTGGTCGGAGGTTTCTCCATAACACAAAATTTACCAAAATATGCGTCTCAACTTACAGTTACGAGTTCTATCCAGACTAGGTATGCAGATGTTAGACAATATGGTATTGCGATTAAAGTGAAAGACACAATAATTCTGCGAGGAGGCTACGACGGATACACACCTTCCTTAGGTCTTGGCATTGGCTTAAAAAAGTTTATTATTGATTACTCGTTTAGCCAACATGAGTTGGCAAACATGCAAAATATTGGAATTAATTACCATTTTTAATGGTGCATAGAGAGATATGGGGCAAAGCGTGCAAAAAAGGATTTTAATTATATTAACCCTACTGCTTATGATACAGCCAACATGGGCTCAAAATAAAGACCAGAGCAATGCAGATCCACGTTATATCATTGATCCTGAGACTGGAAAATTGAGCATGTCAATTCGCATTTGGGGTGAAGTGAAAGTACCAGGGGTCAAGTTGGTCCCTAGTGATGCTGATCTTATCTCGATCCTCAGCTACGTAGGTGGTCCAACCGATAAGGCAAAACTTTCCAATATCAGGATACTTCGATTTAATGAGACAGAAGGTGAACCAAGAGTCATCGTTGCCAATGTCGAAAAATTTCTTGAAACCGGGGATAGTAAGCATATTCCAGAGATATACCCCAATGATACAATTATCGTCAAAGGCACTATTTGGAAAATTCTCAGCACAGCAACACCTTATATCAATCTGATGGTAACTTTGATCAATGGTTATTATCTCTACACTAGAACGACAACGTAAATGTTTGACGAAATCAGAGATGAAATGGGTGGACTTAAGGAGCGTTTAGATACGCTGAGGGGGCATCTTTGACCTCTCTGTGGTTCAATCAGAACTAGGTGATTTAAAGGAACTGTCTGTTAAGGATGATTTCTGGAACAATCAGGCCACCGCGCAAGAAACTCTCAAAAAGATAAATTTACTGGAATCTCAGATCACCGATTGGGAGAATGTTCTCACTCATGAGGAAGACCTGGATATCCTCATGGAGTTGGCACTGGAGGATCAAGACGAGAGTCTGACACCAGATCTGAATAAATCATTACGGAAATTCCGCAAAACCCTGGAAGACTACGAATTACGGCAGTTGCTCTCAAGTGAGGATGACGCACTTAATTGTATTGTTACCATTCACCCGGGAGCAGGTGGAACTGAATCCCAGGATTGGGCTGAGATGCTTTATCGCATGTATACTCGTATGTTTGATAATCGTGGCTGGAGTTGGAAAGCTCTTGATTATCTACCTGGGGATGAAGCAGGTCTCAAAGATGCCACTATTGAAGTAAAAGGTAATTTCGCCTTTGGATATTTGAAGGCTGAGAATGGTATTCATCGTTTGGTACGAATTAGTCCTTTTGATTCAAACTCAAGACGACATACTTCATTTGCATCTGTCTATGTTTATCCACTCTACGAGACTGAAATAGAAATTACCATCGACATGAGTGAGGTAAGAGTGGATACTTATCGTGCAAGTGGTGCTGGAGGTCAGCATATTAATAAAACTGACTCAGCAGTAAGACTAACACATGCGCCTACCGGTATTGTGGTCCAATGTCAGAACGAAAGATCCCAGCATAAAAATAAAGAAACGGCCATGAAAATGCTCAAGGCCAGATTATATCAAGTAGAAAAAGAAAAGGAGCAGGCCAAGATGGACAAAATGGCCTCCTCCAAAACTGAAATTGGCTGGGGCAACCAGATTAGATCCTATGTGTTTCATCCATACACCATGGTTAAAGACCATCGGACCAAGCATGAGACAGGGAACATACAAGCAGTCATGAACGGTGAAATTGACGGCTTTATTAAAGCATATTTATTGAATCAAATGGGAAAACAATCCTAATGAGTGAGCGCACTTTAAACGAGATCATCGACCAGCGTAAAGAAAAAATTAAATCGCTGGTAGCTGATGGTATAAATCCATATCCACATAATTATGACCGCAGTCATCTGATAACTGAAGCTTTGGAGCAATTTGACAATCTCCTTGGGAAAAAAGGGACACGCTTGGCCGGTAGACTCATGTCCAGACGTGTCATGGGCAAAGCCAGCTTTGCCAATATCATGGATGGTAGTGGAAAATTGCAGTTATACATAGGTCGTGATGATATTGGTGTTGATACCTATATGATGTTCAAGCAACTTGATATTGGTGATTTTGTAGGGGTTAGTGGGGAACTAATGACTACTCGCACTGGCGAGAAAACTCTGAAAGTTCACGAACTGACACTCCTCAGTAAAAACATCAGACCTCTGCCTAACGTGAAGGAAAAAGATGGTCAGCTCTTTGATGGCTTTGAGGATAAAGAGCAGCGTTATCGTAAGCGCTATCTTGATCTCATCGTCAATCCTGATGTAAAAGAAACCTTCGTCAAACGGGCAAAAATATACAGAAGTATTCGAACCTTCTTTGATAATTCAGATTACCTGGAAGTAGAAACCCCGATTCTTCAACCTCTATATGGCGGTGCCTCGGCTCGTCCATTCAAGACGCATCACAATGCTCTGGATATTGATTTATTCTTACGGATCGCTGATGAGCTGTATCTCAAACGCTTAATCATTGGTGGCTTTGAAAAGGTCTTCGAATTTTCTCGGAACTTCAGAAACGAAGGTATGGATCGTACACACAATCCTGAATTCACTGCTGTTGAATGGTATGAAGCCTATGTTGATTATTTCTATCTCATGGATCAAGTAGAGACACTCTTCAAGCATTTAGCCACAGATCTGGATCAAAGCACCTTTGAATTCAATGACCATGAAGTTGATCTAACCAAACCCTTTGACCGTGCAACCATGGCTGAACTCGTTCAGAAACATGCCAATGTTGATTTGTCAAAAGCAGATGCAGCTGAATTACTCAAAGTTTGCCGCGAGCATAAGATTGATGCATCAAGTGATGCAAATTATGGTCAGTTATTGGATGCCCTATTTGATGAATTAGTTCAACCACATCTTATCCATCCTACATTTGTGACAGAATATCCCAAAGCCATATCTCCACTCGCAAAACATAAACGTGATAGCGATGGAACCTTTGTTGAAAGATTTGAGCTTTTTATTGCCGGGAATGAATTTGCCAATGCCTTCACTGAGTTGAATGATCCTATTGATCAACGTGAACGACTTGAAGCCCAGTCAGCACTGCGAGCAGCAGGGGATGAGGAAGCACAAACACTTGATGAAGACTTCCTCCAGGCTATGGAATATGGCATGCCTCCTACAGGCGGAGTGGGGATTGGTCTTGATCGATTGGTCATGTTGCTGACAGGTAACAGATCTATTAGGGATGTTCTGCTCTTCCCACAAATGCGTCCCGAATCGAAAGGATAGGTTTTAAACTGACTGGTGTCCTATACCGGCTATCTTGCGACACGATATCTCTTCGGTAAACACCGGGTTCCCTTTATAGCATTTATTTCGCGTACCACGATGGTGGGTATGGCGCTTGGAGTAGCTACTCTGGTGCTGGCGCTAGGAGTTATGCGGGGCTTTGAATCTGTTGTTACAGATAAAATCATCGGTTTTGATACTCATATTCGCATCGAAAAACTTTTTGAATCAGGCTTTGATCTCGATGAAGAGAAAATAGCGGAAATTTCTGAGATTCCAGGTGTCAATCAAATCTTCAGAATCAAAAAAGCTGAAGTCATGCTCAAGGCAAACGGTATTACCGAAGGCGCTCTGCTGGAAGTCATGCCAGCATCGGCACTCAGTCAGCTCTACTCCGTAAGTTCCAACTACACTGGGGGTGAAAGTAATCAAACAGGTCTCATTATCGGAGCAGCCCTGGCTGATCAACTTGAAGTGGGCATCTCTGATCAGATTCTGGCATATGATTTAGGCTCTTTCACCGATCAGATGGGCTTGCCTAGCATAGCTGTCTCCCAGGTTCAAGCCATTTATGAGTCTGGCATGATCGATTATGATAAAAGTTACCTCTACTGCTCTCCCCAGACTATGGATGAGCTGTTCCCGGATAGTCCAAATACTGATGATTTTGGTGTATTTCTTACTGATATCTCACTCACTGATGGAGTAATGAGGCAGATTGATCAAATTTTACCCTATTCTCATTTGTCCATTTCATGGAGGGATCGTCACCAAACACTTTTCAACTGGATGAAAACCCAACAACTCCCAATATTTATCATATTTAGCCTGATTATGATTGTGGCTATTGTCAACGTAGCCAGTACACTGATCTTGATTATCATGGAGAAAAGGACGGAAATAGGAACACTAAGAGCTCTGGGCACCAGCCGCAAACGTATTCGCCGCATATTTGCCCTGGAAGGTCTTATGATGGGGCTGTTCGGGACATTGGCCGGCATCATCCTTTCCGTTTTTCTGTCCTGGTTGCAAACGACCTTTGGTATCATTTCGCTTCCCAGTGATGTTTATTTTATGGACAAGGTTTCTATAATGATAGGAGTAGAGGATGTTGTCGCCATATCTGGTGGTGTGATCATACTTGCAATTCTATCTTCTCTCATCCCAGCTATGCAAGCGAGTCGTCTGCAGCCGGCTGATACATTGAGGGATGAATGAGTCAGCTGAACTGGTACATGGCGCGTCGTTACTTTTTTGCCAAAAGGAGCAATCGATTTATTAGTCTGGTGGGAGGAATCTCCATCATTGGAATTGCTCTCGGTGTCATAGCACTCATTATAACCATGGCTATCCTGAATGGATTTGAAGGGGAAGTGACACGTCGCATTGCTAACTTTATTCCCCATGTCGTCATTTCTTCAGATGCTGACATAGATCAGATCCGATCTATCATCCCGGAAGCCAAATCCATTTATGCCAGCACCGAACGAAAGGCTGTCTTGGTGGTTCTTGATGACAAACTGGTTCTGAATATTCATGCGATCGATCAGGATCATTGGGAATATTTCTTAACAAGTGCTGCTGGAGGCCAGAGAAATTCAGGTCGGCTTAAAAAAAATGAATATGAATTGCCTGGCATTGTTATCGGTGCCGGAATCGCCGATAAGTTCTTTATTACCGCCGGGGACACATTGGCTATTCAGAGTCCCCTTGATGTTAGATCTGGATTATTTCGTATTCCTCAGAGACACTTTGTAGTCACAGGCATTTTCCGATCCGATATTTTTGATTTTGACCGAAACCTGGCGATTATCGATTATGCAGAGGGTCGCAGGATGTTTAAAGCGGCTGGTAAAGAAGTTATTCATCTGCAATTGGATGACTTTAACGATGCAAATAATGTCAAAGCGCGTCTCAACAAGGCTTTGCCTGATTTGAGAGTTCAAACCTGGCATGACCAGCATAAAACACTCTTCGATGCCATGCGCATGGAAAAGTGGGGTAGCTTTATAGGTCTGAATCTGATCATTTTGATTGCGGTATTCAATATTGTCAGCTCATTGATGATGATGGTTCTAGAGAAAACGGGTGATATTGGCATTCTACGAGTTATGGGTGCCCAATCATCAAATATCAAAAATATATTTAACCTACAGGGGCTGATTGTAGCATTTCTGGGAGTAGTTCTAGGTGTTGTAGTGGGTACTCTGCTGGTGTTGAGTCAGTCGCATTGGGGCTGGATTACATTGCCGGATGAAATTTATCTCATTCCGGTTTTGCCAGTTCAATTGTATTGGAATGAAGTGCTAATGGTAGGTATTGTTGCTTTTGCCATCGTCCAGTTGTCCATACGTTATCCGTCAAAGAAAGCTGCTAATCTCTTACCGTTAGATGCCATCAATTACAAAAGATAGAGAAGTGAGTTATGAATACCATTCTTCAAGTCATTGACATAAATAAAAGTTACTCGGCAGTAGGTGAGAATCTGGATGTGCTTAAAAATGTCAATCTTAGTATGGAAAAAGGTGAAATTGTAGCTATCAACGGTCCCTCAGGTATTGGCAAGACAACCTTGCTCAATATTATTGGTACTCTGGATACGGCTGATTCCGGAGAATTGATTATATCAGGAAAATCTCCCACAAATATGAATGATCAAGCCCTGAGCACCTTTCGAGCCGAGAATTTGGGGTATATTTTTCAGTTTCATTATCTGCTCCCAGAATTCACAGCTCTGGAGAACGTGCTTATTCCGGCCAAGATTGTCGATCTTGATAAAGTAGTGGCCAACGAAAGAGCTAAAAGCCTGCTGGAAGCCGTTGGAGTCTATGAGAGACGTCATCATAAGCCCTCGCAACTATCGGGTGGTGAGAGGCAACGTGTGGCCGTAGCCAGGGCATTAATGAATCGACCTGAACTGGTTTTGGCTGATGAACCTACTGGAAATCTGGATCCGGACAACGGTAAGCGTCTAATTGACTTAATACATTCAGTGAGAAAGGAATATGATCAATCTTTTCTCATCGCTACACATAGTAGATCACTCTCCGCAGCCTGTGATAGAGTCATCTCGCTGACATAATCAAAATCAAACACACACATTGTTTTATTCTCAGGTGTTCACGCCTTATATTGACACCTGTTGAAACATGAATAATTATTGAGGTTATCAATTGAAAGCAAATTTCCATAAAAAACTCCAGGCTGTGATCCAGCTTTCCAAAGAGGAAGCCATTAGACTGGGGCATGCATATATAGGTTCTGAACATTTATTGTTGGGAATCTTCAGACAGGGTGATAATAAAGTTATCGATATCCTGCAATCATTGAATATCGATGCGGCAGAGATAAAAAATCACATTGAAGAGCAAATCCGCACTTCAGGTGGAACCATGATCCTTGGCACACTTCCGTTCACCAAGCGAGCTGAGCGAATCTTGAAAAATACATATCAAGAGGCCCGAGACCTCAATGCAGATGTAGTGGATGTTGAGCATTTACTTCTGGCAATCCTACGTGAGCAGGAAGGCATCGCAGCAGACATGCTGGCTCAATTCAGTATTGATTATGAGATCGTACGTGATGAGATGGAGTTTTCCCCTGAAGCTGGAGGTCGTGAAACTGACTCGGGCAAAGGAAAGCCACAGAGTAAAACACCTGCCCTGGATCATTTTGGTCGGGATATGACTGCTTTAGCCAGAGCTGGTAAGCTTGACCCAGTCATTGGAAGGGACAAAGAAATCGAAAGGGTCGCCCAGATTCTATCCAGGCGAAAGAAGAATAATCCAGTTCTTATCGGCGAACCTGGGGTTGGTAAAACGGCTATTGCTGAGGGTCTGGCACTGAGGATTATCGGCAAGAAAGTCCCACGTATTCTACTCAGTAAACGTTTGGTCTCACTTGATCTAGCTGCTTTAATAGCAGGAACCAAGTATCGTGGCCAGTTTGAAGAAAGAATGAAGGCCGTTACTGCAGAACTTGAAAAGAGCGACGAAATCATTCTTTTCATTGATGAGCTCCATACTATCGTGGGAGCTGGGGCGGCCAGCGGATCGATGGATGCCAGTAATATGTTCAAACCTGCCTTAGCCAGGGGAGACTTACAGTGCATTGGCGCCACAACCCTTGATGAGTTTCGAAAATATGTAGAGAAAGATGGTGCCTTGGAGCGTCGCTTTCAAAAAGTCAAGGTTGAACCACCCTCAAGAAAAGAGACACTGCAGATTTTACACGGATTGAAAGATCGCTATGAGGCTCATCATAATGTTCAGTACAGCGATGAAGCTCTGGAAGCATCAGTTTCATACTCGAGTCGCTATATCCAGGACAAGTTTCATCCGGACAAAGCTATAGATGTGATGGATGAAGCAGGTGCCAGAGTTCATTTAGCCAATGTGGACATACCTGAAAACATTGTTCAATTGGAAGCGGATTTAGATAATCTACGTATTCGAAAAGAAGATGTGGTTCGCAATCAGGAATTTGAATTGGCTGCCTCATTGAGAGATGATGAAAGGAATCTTACCAAGCAATTGGAAGAAGCCAACGAAGAGTGGAGCACCGCTATGAAGATTGATCCTCCACTGGTCAAAATCGTTGATATAGCAGAAGTCGTATCTCTGATGACTAGCATTCCAATCCAGGATGTGGCCGAGAGCGAAGCTGAGAGGCTGCTGAAGCTTGAATCTGAAATGACCAAGCATCTGGTAGGTCAAGAACATGTCATCAAGGCTATGGCCAAAGCGCTGCGTCGTGCGCGTAGTGGTTTCCGTGATCCCAGAAGACCCATTGGATCCTTCTTATTTTTGGGACCCACTGGTGTTGGTAAGACCGAGCTGGCAAAAGTGTTGGCCAAGTATATCTATCAGAATGAGAAAGCCCTCATCAAGATGGATATGTCGGAGTATTCTGAACGTTTTAATGTTAGTCGTCTGATTGGTGCTCCTCCCGGGTATGTTGGATATGAAGAAGGTGGTACCCTCACGGAGGCGGTGCGCCGCAATCCCTATAGTGTCGTGCTCTTTGATGAAATTGAAAAAGCTCATCCGGAAGTATACAACATGCTTTTACAGATCATGGATGAAGGCCAACTAACTGATAGTCTGGGTCATACAGTTGATTTTAAGAACTGTATCATGATTATGACTTCAAATCTTGGAATAAAGAACCTTACTCAGCCAGGAATTGGCTTCAATCGTAAAGATCACCAGTCTGTACTTGAGGATCAACGATCCAAAATAAACAAAGAGATGAAGGAAACTTTCAAACCTGAGTTTATCAATCGTCTAACAGATTCATTTGTCTTCAACTCGCTGGTACGCAAGGATTTAATTAAAATTGTTGACCTGATCCTAGAGGACGTGAGCAACTATGCCAACGAAAAGAATGTCAATATTAAATTAAGTCCCGCCGCTAAGGCTCTGATTGTTGATCAGGAGATTGAAACTGAATACGGAGCTCGTCCATTGCGACGGATTATTCAGAACCTGATTGAAGATAAGATTGCCGAAATGACCCTCAAAGGTGAGGTGAAAACTGATTCAACCGTTTCGGTTTCAGTCAAAAGCAAAGTCCTTGCCTTTCGTGTGACCAAATTAAGCAGGAAAAAGTCATCTAAACCTGAGGCTTCACTGAATCACGAGTGAGATCTAGCTTGATCCCTTTGAATCCAGTCATTGTAATCCCGGTCTATAACGGCCGGGATTCTGTTTTAAGGCTTGTCCACCAGATTAAGAGTATTGTTGATTATTCTATAATAGTTATTGATGATGGATCGACAGATGGGACCAGACCGGAAGATTTTATGAATGTGGCCTATTTGAAGCATCCTGAGAACAGAGGCAAGGGCGCTGCTTTGAAAACTGGGCTGAATCTGGCAAAAGAAGCAGGTTTTGACCATGCCATTACACTGGATGCAGACGGTCAACATGATCCACATGCGATAACTAGTTTTTTGAGTAGAGTGCAGAAGCAGCCTGGCGCTCTTGTGGTGGGGATGCGCAATTTGATTACGGAGGGCATGCCCTTTCACCGTAAGCTTTCAAATAATATCACCAGTTTAATATTATCATTAAGAACCTCGTTACGAGTGCGAGATAGTCAGGTAGGTTATCGTTGTTATCCATTGATAGATAGACGCTTATGGGATTCTATTGAAGATGGCTTCCAGTTCGAATCAGCTGTCTTTTTTAATGCTGCAAAACTAAAAATCCCCTTAGACTGGCAACCCATCCCAGTTATATATGGGTCGGAGGAGAGTCACATGAATCTTCTCCTTGATACTTTGAGATTTATTAGGACCTTTTTCAGGAGTTTTAAGTGGTAGATTCAGTTCTTCATTTTTTTCAAGAGTTTATTCAGGATCCGCGTTGGATCACTTTTTTATTGGCCATGACCCCAATTGGAGAACTCAGAGTCGCTTTACCCTGGGGAATTACCTTTGGTGATATGCAATGGTATGATGCTTTTCTGTGGGCTGTGGCAGGTAATTTTATGATTTCTATTCCAATTCTACTGTTATTGGGCCCTATTTCAAAATTCCTCATGCGCTGGTCTATTGGTGAGAAGTTTTTCAATTGGTTGTTTGCCAGGACTCGTCGTAAGGGCAAGATGATCGAAACATGGGAATTCCTGGGCTTGGTCATATTTGTGGGAATCCCTTTACCAGTAACCGGTGCGTGGACCGGGGCTGCAGCAGCCTTTCTGTTTGGATTGTCTTACCGAAAATCCTTCCTGGCCATCTTTTCCGGTCTCATTATGAGTGCTACCATCGTTACTATTATCACCACGACTGGTGTGAAACTATTTGGATAATCCATGCAATGGGGAAATCCACAATTATCCTTTTGCTAACAGGGATTGAGAATGATATACTATCGCGCTTTTAGGGCATTTCGGGGTGTGGCGCAGCCCGGTAGCGCGCTTCGTTCGGGACGAAGAGGTCGGAGGTTCAAATCCTCTCACCCCGACAGGTGAATTTTTGCAGCGCGGATTTGAGTCCGCGCTTTTTATTTAAATGAGGTAGTTTATGGCAGAACGGTATCCATTTGATCAGATTGAGTCGAAATGGCAGAAACATTGGGATGAGAATAAGACTTTCAAGGCTCTTGATCACCTCACAGATAAGCCCAAATACTATATTTTAGATATGTTCCCGTATCCCTCAGGTGCTGGACTACATGTGGGTCATCCTGAAGGGTATACAGCAACTGATATGTTGGCCAGATATAAACGGATGCGTGGTTTTAATGTGCTCCACCCAATGGGATGGGATGCTTTTGGCTTGCCAGCAGAACAATACGCCATCGAAACCGGAACCCCTCCAGCCATAAAGACGGCTGAGAATATTGCCACATTCAAACGTCAGATAAAATCCCTGGGCTTTTCATATGATTGGGACCGTGAAATAAATACTACGGATGAAGCCTACTATAAGTGGACACAGTGGATATTTCTACAATTATACAAAAAAGGATTGGCCTACGAAGCAGAAGTGGCGGTGAACTGGTGTCCTGAGTTGGGTACAGTGTTGGCCAATGAGGAAGTTATCAATGGCAAATCTGAACGCGGTGGTCATCCTGTAGTCAGAAAACCCATGCGACAATGGATGTTAAAGATTACCGAGTATGCAGAACGTCTGCTTTCTGATCTGGATGATCTGGATTGGTCAGAGTCTATTAAGGATATGCAGCGTAACTGGATTGGTAAAAGTGAAGGGGCAGAGGTCACATTCCCTGTTAGCGGTCATGACTTATCCCTTGATGTGTTTACTACACGTCCAGATACCCTGTTTGGTGCAACATATATGGTTATAGCGCCTGAACATCCCTATGTAAAGGAAATAACTGTCACAGAGCAGCAGGCTGATGTAGAAGCGTATGCAATTAAAGCTGGATATAAGAGCGACTTGGATAGAACCGAACTAGCCAAGGACAAATCTGGTGTATTTACGGGTGCATATGCCGTCAATCCTGTCAATGATGAATTGATACCTATCTGGGTTAGCGATTATGTTTTAATGAGTTATGGTACTGGAGCCATTATGGCCGTGCCAGCGCATGATACCAGAGATTACGAGTTTGCTAAGGCCTTCGATCTACCTATCCTTGAGGTTGTTTCTGGTGGAGATATCAGCGTGGAAGCTTTTACACAAATAGAAGATGGATTTATGATCAACTCTGCAACTGCAGATAGAAGTTTTTCCATCAATGATTTAAAACCATCGGAAGCGATTGACAAAACAGGTGAATGGTTGGAGTCTACGGGCAAAGGTCATGTGACTGTGAACTATAAACTGAGGGATTGGTTGTTTTCTCGACAGAGATACTGGGGAGAACCCATACCTATCTTACATGACGAGAATAGTGTTATCCCTCTGTCCGATAGTGACTTACCACTTACACTTCCAGTGTTGGAGCGTATCAAACCCTCTGGGACAGGGGAGAGTCCTTTGGCAAATGCAAAGGAGTGGCTAAACGTAGTTGACCCGACGACCGGTAAAGTTTATGTCCGGGAAACTAACACGATGCCGCAGTGGGCTGGATCCTGTTGGTACTATTTGAGATTTATCGATCCTCACAATAGCGATCAGGCATGGGACCTGGAAAAAGAGAAGTATTGGATGCCAGTAGATCTGTATGTAGGAGGGGCTGAACATGCTGTCCTGCATTTGCTGTATGCCCGGTTCTGGCATAAGGTTTTATTTGATTTAGGCTATGTTTCAACAACGGAACCCTTTCAAAAATTGGTAAATCAGGGTATGATACTGGGTATGGATGGTGAAAAAATGTCCAAATCCAGGGGTAATGTTATCAATCCTGATGAGGTTGTAGCTCAATACGGTGCTGATACAATGCGTTTATATGAGATGTTCATGGGGCCACTGGAACGCTCAAAACCTTGGAATACCAGCGGTATAGAGGGTGTTTACCGCTTTCTAAGCCGCTTGTGGAGACATTTTGTTGATGAAAATGGTAATATTGTTGAATTGAGTGATGTTAAGCCTGACAAAGAGACCTTAACCTTGATGCACGCAAGTATTAAAAAGGTAGGTAACGACCTGGAAGGATTGGCTTTTAACACCGGAATATCACAATTAATGATCTTTTTAAATCATTTACGCTCTCTGGAGTTGGTTCCAAAACAAGCGCTTGAGGTCTTTCTTACACTTTTAAATCCTTTTTCACCTCATATAGCTGAAGAGATTTGGCAGCTATTGGGTCATGAGAATGAATTGGTCTATACAAAGTGGCCAGAATATGATGAGCAGCTCCTTGTAAAGGACATGGTCAAGCTTGCTGTTCAGGTGAATGGTAAGGTAAGAGCTCAGATTGAAGTAGAGGTGGATGCTGATAAAGATGTAATCCTCAAATTGGCTCATGATCAGAATTCAGTGCAACAACACACTGAGGGAAAAACCATCATCAAAGAAATCGTGGTACCAAACCGGATTGTAAATATCGTTGCGAAGTAACTGACTATAAAGAAATAAGGTAAGGAGGGTAGTGATACCCTTTTTACATATTTATATAACTCGACATAATATATATTAACACGTTATTATGGTGTATTTTAGCTTTTTGAGGTGTAAAGCATTTCTAATGGGATCTCTCCAATTCATGCATCCTTGTGATTAGGCCTTCAGAAGTTTCATTTGTGTATGATGTTTTAAGGTATTGCATCAATCCTGTTATCTGACTCACCAAGGTTTTTATGGACCTTGCCAGCGATAATAGTTTATTACATTGTGAACTACTTTAACATATTTTGCCAAATAATTATTAACAGTCCTCGAGATTGCTTCTCAGCTAGTACTCGACTATCCAATGTTGTTAGGACAATACACGCTTATCCACTCATACGACTTTCTTTTACTTAAATAAAATGTGGTAGCTACCAAAGTTGAATTGGGATAATGATATACAACGAATCAATCAGAGGAAAACTATGCCAATTCTTATGGGAATATAATATTGCCATGACTTAGGCCGCTGTTTATATTCGCCGCGCTTTAAGCTTTTTGCCGGGTGGTGAAATGGTATCACTAAGGTCTCTGGTTCCTTCATTGGGGGTTCGAATCCTCCCCCGGCAACGTTATTTGAATGTTTTTTGATTCCATTTTAAATGTGAGAATAATGGGATCGTTGGTATCGATTGTAAGTGCAAACTCGATATTAAAGCATAATTTGGCGCGTTCGTCTAGTGGTCTAGGACGCTGGCCTCTCACGCCGGTAACAGGGGTTCGACTCCCCTACGCGCTACAATTGGTAAAGATTTCGATCTTTACTTTTAAATGCACCAGTAGCTTCCGTCTACGCCTTCGGCTACGACGTGACAGGCAATTTCGCTACTGGTTTGAGAAAATGGATTTATGATGATGAGTAATTTCATTATCAGTAGTATGCACCAGTAGCTCAATTGGATAGAGCGTTTGGCTACGGACCAGAAGGTTCCGGGTTCGACTCCTGGCTGGTGTACAAAAGACCCCTGATTTTCGGGGGTCTTTTTTTTATTCCCCAATATATCCAACTATGCCTTCGAATATTTGATTGCAGCTTTAGATACTTAGATTATCAGGATATCTCAAGTACCTCAGGAGGATTCAATGTTAATGAATTGTCGCCATTTGTTTTTCCATGCTGTCACTACCCTCTTAATCATCTCTCCAATATCGATATATTGTGTTGAATCGAACGCCTTAACTCCGTGTGACAGAGCCACATACGATGCAGAGCATTCAATCCTCAGAACGCCCCAAATGCTGGAATCTCTATTTGAATCCAAAGACGATTTACACCAATATGCAAAGTGCTACTACGATATAACTGGTATTTGGGTAGGTGTTGAGAAATCAACCAGGTTTGAGATGAACCTCTCAAAATGGATTATCCTACTAATTATGATTATTGGTGTTCCGGTCATTGTCGCTGATTAAAGAGGCCTGATCTTTTCTGCAGCATTTGAAAAAAAGTATTATGGTAATATCTATGCAAATATCAAAGTGAATGGGGTCCTGACATGATTAAAAAGGGTTTTATTGGTATATATATCCTAATCACCCTATTGGGTTGTAAGCAGACAATTCCAGATCAGGTTGATTTATTATTCCAGGCCTATCAAAACGATTCACCTGGAGCAGCCGTGATGGTAATCCACAAGGGGGAAATCATGCTTGAACGTCATTATGGCCTGGCTAACATAGAACAAAAGACCGAGGTTTCTTCAACGACGAACTTCAGGTTGGCTTCAGTCACCAAGCAATTTACTGCCATGGCGATTCTGCAGCTCATGGATAGTAATAGGCTGACATTTTCAACTGGGCTCAAAGATGTGTTTCCCGAATTTCCTGACTATGCGAATTCCATCAACTATGGGCAACTACTTCATCACACATCTGGACTCATAAATTATGAAGACCTCATCCCTGATTCCGCTACGATCCCCGTTAGAGATGCTGATATTTTGACAATATTAATCGCTCAAGATAGCACCTACTTCCCCCCTGGCTCTGCTTACCATTATAGTAATGGAGGATATGTCTTACTGGCACTTACCGTTGAACGCTTGTCTGGCCTGAGTTTTCCCGATTATCTTGAGCAATATATATTCGCACCAACCGGGATGACAGGATCAGTGGCTTATGTCAATGGTACGAATAACATTTCCAACCGCGCCCTGGGTTATAATATTGTTAATAATGGGACTGAATTTAGTGACCAGAGTATGACCTCCTCTGTTTTGGGTGATGGAGGTATCTATTCATCTGTGTCCGATTTGTACAAATGGGATCAAGCTCTGTACAAGTTCGAGCTTCTCTCGGAAGCATGGCTTGATTCCGCCTATACACCGTGGTTAAAGAACTATGGCTGCGGTTGGCGCATTGAAGATTACAAGGGGTTGAAGCGTATTAGCCATACAGGAGGCACCTGTGGATTTAGGACAGATTACATGAGATTTCCTGAATCTGAATTTTCAGTAATTGTATTGACAAATAGACGTGAACCAGGTGTACAGTATCTTGCTGAAGCACTTACTGACATCTATTTATTAAGCGAAAATGACTAATCCTCACTGAACCGGGGTTCTAACTCTATCCCCAAACCATCAGCCATACGATTGACGAAGGCAAAATATGATGTAATGGCACAGATGTCATGTATACCACGGTCATCAAGATTTTGTGCCCGAAGGAGATCGATATCCTCCTTACTGATACTAGCAGGCGTTCGAGTCAACTTGACTGCATAGGTAAGTATGGCTTTATCCTGGGGATTTAAAGAGGGATGATCCCCTATCTCAATCAAACCAGATAATAACGAGTTAGGATTTTCGAAAGAAGTTCGTTTTGAGCTTAGAAGTCTGCGGAGCCCAGCCCCGTGGTGTTCAATTCAGTAGTGACACTCATTAATGGCAGATACAACCACAGCAATCATCTCCCGTTGAATACGCGTCAAGGGACCTTTCTTGTACATCAACTCCTTATACAATGTAAAGTGATGGCGCATGACCTCGCTATGCACTCCATGGATGCGCAGAATATGATCCTGGTCGTTCACGCGATTTGCTTCAGGAATATCACTTGGATCTACATATTTAATAAATGCCATGAAGTCTCTACCTTCTTTACCAGATTTTATTAAGTAGCTGATTCAGTATAGTACAAACAGTTTACGATTACAATAAGTGTGAAAGCTCGTACAGGTATTCTGGATTATGATTTTATCAGTGATCAGCTCTGTCGAAAACACCTGCAGTATTCACTGCGATCATTAAATAAGGAGCTGGTTGAGTCCCGTCAGGAAAGCCATTTGAAGATGACCATGCAATGAACGGCAAGCCCAATCTAATTTTAATGCTTTCCCAAAATGGTTTTGAGATTGCTAAATCTATTCCAGCTGATGATGAAGCAAGAATTCGTTTCTCACGCGTACCCGTCCATATGGAAGGAGGCGCAAGCAATTGTTCAGACTCCAGTTGGACAAATGGTGCTATGAAAATTGGATACCAAGTGTGTATTGAAGATGATATATGAATTACAGAGAGATGATCGCTGAGAATATTATCCTGAACAGCAGTGTTTTTCTGATATAACCAACTGACCGAGAGCGAACCCAATAAATCAGGATTGAATTCAGCCCAGGGCATGGGTTGATTGTACAATAGCAAAATGTCGCCAGATGGACTTACTTCAGAAACAAAAGGGAATTCATCGTTGAGATATTTTGTTTGACCAGGTAGATTAATCTTAAACTGTGCATAAGCTCTACCTCTATTCCCCAGAGCCATTCTTAATCCGGTCGATAATCCGCCAGAGTATGATATGGTTCTACTCTCTAGATAAGTTACCCTCTCCTCAAGGGAGCCGAGACCGCCATACCCGTTTATAAAAAGAACATTTCTGGGACTGATGGAGCGTGACACTTCAATGAAAGCATTCAGTTGGGGTCCATAATAAATATTGCCTGCAGGACCTCTATTCGAGAGCTGAACATCTGACATCCAATGCCAATTATTATCACCCATTAAAGTGTTGGGCCAGTGCGCTATCCAATTGTTCATCAATGCTCCACCACCGGCTTGACCACTACCCACAGGCGAGCAACAAACCTGAGCATTTACAGAGGTGGCCAGCAGCAAACCTAATAAAAGGTTTCTAATCATCCTGTAATAATCTCCACATCTGGATAAAAAGCAGCAACTGAAAACCAGTAGGCAATATACCCATTCCCTGCAACCAACCTTTCAGCCGGAGTCGGATTTGATAGCAATTGACCGGTGATGTCCCACTCTTTCCCCGTATCTGCCTGAGTCAGAACGATTCCCGCTCCAGAAATATCCCAGCTTGAAATACTGATGGCCCGGGTCGTCTCAAAAGCTACCGCAATATTGTCTCTTCCGGATACAACTGCTTTGTATTGTGAATCCCCAACATCAACAGTAATAATCTGTGGATCAGGATAAGCATCAATATCCAGAGCCTTCACTACATCACCGTTAATTATAGTCAGAACTCGATTCTTGGCGGGTAAACGATTGTCCTCATGTGCTAATGGGAAATAAATGAAATCACCACAGGACAGAGAGTTGCAGGTGCGATAATTTCCATAAGGATAGCGACTATAGTTGCGTGAGTAATTCGTTTCAGAATTCACTACCTTGGTTTCTGGAAAAAGTGCTTTCCAGTTACCCCAGCTAGTCTCTACAAGATTCTTTAGATGCAATTCTCCACCAGACCTGTCACCTGCTGCAGATCGGAGTAACATTTGTGGCCAATAACTTTCTGTCTCCCGATCATACATAATCAGATTGCTGTTAAAGAGCAGACCTGAAACGCCATATTCTCCTGATGTGGATAAATGAATTGCGCTACCGGTCAAAGGACAATACGAAATACTATAACCGGATTCGTTAATAATCTCATGCCAATCCAGGATGGCGTGTGGGTATGCAACGTGTTCTGAACCATTCCATATTCCAACCACGAGATCATCATCATCCAGATAGCCCAAATTGGATCCATCCGCTGAGGATCGATTTGGATTTTCAAGGCTGGGTATACAGTCTCGGCCATCATAACAGCCCTGCCGCATAAACTGTGTGTCAATGGTCCAGGTTAATCCCGAGTCATCAACTCCTACATCACTCTCCTGACATCCAATAAAGAACACAACCAGAGCTAAAGGGGTTAATATTCTCATCGGCACCTCCAATATTTGTTATATTAACATTGGTTCATTTTGACTGAATATTATAGTTTCAAACAGCTATTGTGATTGTCTTCTGACCGACAATTGGGAGAAGATGTTAAATAGATTACCGTGCCTTTACGAACCAGAAATAAGACTTCTCAAATTCCCAGAACCCTGCATGGTTTCCTTGATTCATAGATCGAATTCTCTATCTTGATGTCAGTATTGATTAATATGAATGAGGAGTGACTGTGGAGTGGAGAGCCAGCCATATACTGGTTAAAAATAGAAGTTTAGCTGAAGATTTATTTAAACGGATTCAGAAGGGAGCCCGCTTTGAACAGCTCGCCAAAGAATACTCGACCTGTCCCAGCAAATCTAAAGGTGGCGATCTTGGTTGGTTTGGCACTGGGCAGATGGTGAAGCCCTTTGAGGAAGCTGTCAAGAAGATGGGACGAGGACGACCCTCAAAGCCTGTCTCTACCCAATTCGGATATCACATTATTAAGAAGACCGGTGAGCGATGAACAGTCAGTTCGAATCATATCGACACAAAACACGGGCGGTGGTATTTCTGATGTCAGCAGCCATAAAATCACTTTATGGCACCCAGAGGACACTCATTGTCGACCACTCTTTTGGAGGCGGCTATTATTGCATCTTGAAAGAAGAAAAGAAGATTTCTGTCGATGTGTTGGATCAGATTTATAATAAGATGTATCAACTCCAATTGGAAGCAAGGAAGATTAAGATCAGAGCCGCAAAGCCTGAGGATTGGAGACACCTGCTTGCTCCAAGAGTCCGAACCTCGCGACCACCTGTTCTCATGCTGGCTAATCATATCTCAGCCTCATATGAATTTACAAATCTTGATCTATCTGCAATTCCTCACTATGAACTCAGACCTTATGATAGAGGATTTCTACTAAGGATAGGTGAAAATGGTGATGAACTGAACGAATATACCGATTCACCAAAACTCTTTGGTATGATGAAAGAACACGAAAGATGGGGACGGATTCTTAAAGTGTCCTCGATTTATGATCTTAATAAACAGATCATGGAAAAGGGATTTAAACAACTTATCTGGGTCGCCGAAGGACTACATGAGAAACGAATTGCAGCTCTGGCAGATGACATTAGTAGCCAAAAAGGCACTCGTGTTATTTTTGTCGCAGGTCCTTCCTCTTCAGGAAAAACCACTTTCACTAAACGGCTCGCCATTCATCTCGCGGTCAATGGGATACAATCAAAGTATCTTTCCATGGATAACTATTTTCTAGACAGAGATAAAATTACACCCCAGGCAGATGGAACCCTGGATTTTGAAAATGTGAATTGTATTGATCTTGATACCCTGAAGCGTGAATTAATGCAACTTGTTAATGGACAGTCAGTTTTTAAACGTAGTTACAATTTTGTGGATGGCAAACAAGAGATCCTCAAAGACAAGATGTCACTCAAACGCAATGAGGTGCTTATCTTTGAAGGTATACACGGGTTGAATCCTCGCATTCATGAGGGTATGATTGCTAAAAGTTACTATCGTGTTTATATAAGTGCATTAACACAGCTTAACATTGATAATACACATCCAGTCTCTACCTCTGATGGTCGTCTTATTCGCAGGATAGTCAGAGATCATCAATATCGCGGATATAGCGCCGATGACACAATCAATAGGTGGAACTCTGTTCGACATGGAGAGTTACGTAATATTTTTCCATTTCAGGAGCATGCTGATATGATGTTTAATTCTGCACTGATCTATGAATTTGCCATTCTGAAAAGATATGCACTTCCCCTACTGAAGGCGGCGTCAAAAAATACTATCAGGGATAGACTTATTACGCTCATGTCCCTTTTTCATACCATTCCCGATAGACATGTTCCTGGAACTTCTATCTTACGGGAATTTATTGGGAACAGTTACTTTAAGTATTGACGGAAATGAAAATCTTAATCGTATTAGCTGGCAGCCCTCCCAGCAAAGAGCTACTTGAACGTGAAATAAACGCAGCTGACTTTGTACTGGCTGTTGATGGGGGTTTTAATGCCTTCAATGAATATCAACTTCAGCCAGATCTTATACTTGGCGACATGGATTCCGCAAATATTGATGAAATCTCTTCGACAGAGGTTCTGAACATATCGGATCAAGAGCTGACAGATCTTCAAAAAACTCTGGATTATGTATTTAGAACCCATCCAGTAAAGTCGCTGATATTCCTGGGAGCTGGCGGTGCTCGTACCGATCATTTGTTACATAATTTGCATATTTGCGCATCAATTGATCCATCAATAAGAGTCCAATTCATAAATGAGGTCCCAGTTGATGGAGACTTCTCCATGGAAAACATACAAAGAATTACTTCGCATTGTCACTTCAGCCTGAGTGTTAAAAGCGGTGCTATCTTGAGTGTTTTACCAATTACAGAGTATACTGGCTTAACGTCAAAGGGACTCAAATGGGAGATCTCCAATCAAGATCGTTCTCACGGATTCATTAGTCAGAGCAACCTTGTAATTAAGGATGACCCCAGGTTCAATATTGAACATGGAGTCGCCTATATTACTGTGTATCAGTAAGTAATACTATATACTTATGAATCTACATTTAGTTGATATTGGCCTCATATTAGTATATTTCATCGCCGTTTTGCTTGTTGGAATATACAATACTCGCACTGAATCAACCACCGACTATATGCTGATGGGGCGAAAATTGACACTCCCAGCTTTTGTGATGACTCTGGTATCAACATGGTATGGAGGCATTTTAGGTGTCAGTGAATACAGCACGAGTTATGGCATATCCAACTGGGTAATATTTGGCCTCCCCTACTATGTGTTTGGTATTGCCTTCGCCCTAATGGTAGCAAAGCGAGCACGATCGCTGGAAGTCAACTCTCTCCCTGAAATATTGGCCTCAGACTATGGAATAAATGCCGGGAGACTGGCTTCTGTCTGGGTCCTGCTACTTGCCAGCCCAGCCCCTTACATACTCACTCTTGGGTTGATCCTAAACTTTTTCCTCGGTCTGAATCTAGTTATTGCAATTATTGCTGGAGCAGTATTCTCTTTGTTTTATATACTCAATGGCGGACTTACTTCTGTGATTAAAACTGATAAAGTGCAATTCGTCCTCATGTTTCTCGGGTTTATGGTTATTCTGATTGTTCTTGCAGTGAGTTACATGAACCCCATCGATCTATGGCATACACTGCCTGAATCACATACTTCCTGGACAGGCGGTCAAAGCTTTGGTTATATCGTGGTCTGGTTCTTTATTGGGTCCTGGACAATGGTTGATCCAGGTTTCCATCAAAGAGTTTATGCGACTACAACACAGAGCATTGCCAAACGGGGTATCCTTTGGGCCGTCTTATTCTGGTTTATTTTTGATTTAATGACCACCCTAACCGGCCTATATGCATTTTCATATCTCCCACCTGAAACAATTCCTACCCAGGCTTTTCTAGTTCTGGGAAATGCAGTATTGCCTTTGGGACTGCAAGGATTGTTTTATGTAGGCATTTTGGCAACTGTGATGTCAACCCTGGATAGCAATACCCTCGTTTCAGGAATTACCCTGGGAAAAGATATCATTGGTAGCTATCCTACGTTTAGAAACTATTCAACTAATCATCTTATTAAAGTAAGTATGGTCATTGTGTTACTGATCGGAATTATCATGGCTGTCTGGATTCCATCTGTTATAGATCTGTGGTATACCTTTGGAACCATCGCCATTCCCGCACTTCTTATCCCAACACTTATGAGCATCTTTAAGAAACCCCTGACACGCCAGGCCGTCTTTCTGAATTTAAGCATTCCCCCTATAGTATCATTTCTTTGGTTCCTTTTTGGAAAAATAGATGAATGGAGTTACTTTTGGGGGTTGGAACCATTCTATCCAGGTCTGTTTTGTAGTTTGTTGATTTTAATAGTATTTAAACGCTCTAGCAAGGAAGTATATATTGATGAGTAATCTGAAGCACAAAACCATTCTAATAACCGGCGCCAGTGCCGGAATAGGTCAAGCCTGTGCTCATTTATTTGCACGGCAGGGATCCAATCTTATCCTAACAGCCCGACGTGGGGAAAAGCTAGTTCAACTGGCCAACCAGCTTCAAGGTGAATATGATATCCAGGTTTATCCGAAACCACTTGACGTCCGCGATATGAATGCCGTTGATGAAATGATCTCGAATCTACCTGAATCACTTAAAAACATCGATGTATTAGTTAATAATGCTGGTCTCGTGCTTGGTGTGGAAAAGGCACATGAAACACCAGCAAATGACGTTGATATAATGCTGGACACCAATGTTAAGGGTGTCTTGAATATGATCAGAGCTGTTGTTCCTGAAATGGTTTCAAAACAGCAGGGCCATGTGATCAATATTTCATCTATCGCCGGTCATGAAGCCTATCCTGGTGGCAGTATCTACTGTGCCAGCAAACACGCTGTGGACGCGCTCACCAAAAGTCTCCGCATGGATGTGGTGTCTACTCCCCTTCGAGTTACAGCCATATCGCCGGGACTTGTAGATACGGAATTTAGCCTGGTTAGATTTAAGGGGGATGCAAAAAAAGCCGCAGCTGTGTATCTGGGGCTTGAAGCTCTGATTGCTGAAGATATTGCTGAAGCAGTTCTATTTGCTGCCTCCCGGCCACCTCACGTTCAAATTGCTGACATGATAATATTTCCTACTAAGCAGGCTGCTGCTACAGTTGTGCACAGGGAGAACAAGTGATTGCCCTCCTTCCATCAATTGCATATTTGTTAAAAAGGATGTATATCACATGCCTGAACGATTGTGCTCAGGCTCAAATTGCATTGCAATGTGAAAAACTATCTTCACAGCGTAAACACCATTAACCTCGGAAGGGGATTAAAAGATGAAAACAACAACGTTGCGACTCGTACTTTTGATATGTGTAAGCCTACTATTTCTGACCAACTGTGAAGATATTCTCGATGAAAGTGATGTCTCTCCAGAGGATTCAGCAGCTGCGTCAGCCCTTACTGCAGATGCTAATGCATCTCTCCTCCTCTTAATGGGGGATTTGCTGAGCGCTGATCCAGATTCTGCTCATATGATTCTTAACAGTCTTGATCTGAACGATCCTCATAATTTTTATGCACAAGCTCATGAATTGGATTGGCGGAATCAGGATGCCAATTTTGGACTAGGCTTTACCAGCGTCCTCATACTTTCCCAGAATACTGACCTCAGTTCAACATATGGAACAAATGCGAAAGTATTTGAACCATTCCGCACTGAGGACGAGTCGTCCAATACTGTCGGATATGGCTTTGGCCTACCTCTTTCAACAAATCGAGTTAATGGAATGATAGCCTCCTATTTTGAATTTCCATTGGCATCTGCCCGCATAAATTTCGAGCATATCGGTGCCTTCAATGCCTTCCAGACCAATGTTGTTGATAATTTCTTACCCATGATTGATGCAGGTCTTTCAGCGCTTGATTCTCTCGACAATGATCCAGCTTATGTTTTCAATCTTGGAACAGGTGTTCAAGTTGCTCATATCGACATCATCGCCATGGAATCTTCACTGTTTGCCATTCAGGGAATCTTTAAGAGCTTGGCTGCCTATAATTATGAATTGGATACACAAGATGCAGCAGGGATTATTGCAGGATTGTCACTGGGATCAAGTTTTGGCACTCTGAATGTTGATGGTGCCAGTCTGCTCAGCGAAGCCCACGCCTCTGCATTAACATCTATTGAGCGAGCTGAGACTGTTATAGGCATGCTTGAAGCTGAAACACCTGAAATAGATCACTTCTTTGTTCAATTCAATCGAGATGCATTATCTCAGGCACATGCTGATTTAGATGGGCTAAATGGTGCTCTCTCTGGTACGATCATGGTGGAATATGGTTATTCTGATGAACGCGGTGACATAGCTATTGATGGTAGCGCATCAATAAATATCTCGCAGTATTATTTAAATTCCGTCACTGATTTTAAGACCTTGCTACCACTCTATAGCATGAGTACTACCACAGACTACAATTACAATCAAGTCACCTTAAACGAGCAGATTAATTTTGAAGAAACAACAGTAACTCTCACAGGGCTCAACAACACACCCATTGCAATTAATATTCAGTATAGTGAAAGCAATGGTGACACTTCTGCAACCGTTTCACTGGGATTCTTAACCTTTAATTTGTTAACAGCAACTCAGAGCGACTTGCCGGTAGCAATCTGGGATCTTTGGGCTGAATTTCTGGTAACCGTTGGTGATTATTCGGGTGAACTCTTTAATTATCCGGAAATATCGTTCCAATGGAGCGGTTTTATCACGACAGGCTCGAGTCTTACTATTGATGGGAATATTGCAGTTGATTATCTGGAGCGAACATCATCATATACAGCACCGGATATCCAATGGACTGCGAGTAGTTATGGTGAATGGCTGGCAGCTTGGGGTGACCCCACAGTACAGGGAATGTTTCCCGATTTTCTGGCTGAAGATTTAGCATATTTGCTAGGGATTACCTGGGAATAGATAAATAAACTATGGTCAAAAAAAAGAGGGCAGTATCACTGCCCTCTTTTTTTAACGCTGAATATCTTATTTAAGACGCAGGAGGAGGATCTGGAAGTAAGTTAGCTAATTCCTTCTTGTAGCGATTAAGACCAGATTTTGAATACTCAAAGATTTTGTCATTTCCACTTACTTTAACCAACAAAAGTGCTCCGTTGGCTTCCTTGAGATGAAAAGTCAGTTTAACTTGGTTTCCGTTCTCAAAACCAAGCACCATATTTTGATAGAAAGTATTATTGACTTCAATTTCAGAAGCAAAGTTGCTGGCTTTTAAATTTTCAAGGGGACGCAACATATTTACTACTTTTTCAAAATCAACCTGCTGACCATTATAAGTCCATACCGGTCCTTCGCGCTGCAGAACATAATTTATTTCACCTTTCAGTTGAACATGATTAATCTGATTCACGTCGAGGTGAGTCATGCTCCTATCCCAGAAATCATTCTGAGTCATTGTTTTGTACCGGCTCAAATTAGCTTTAACAGCATAGACTTCGTCTTCTGACATCTCTCTCACGAAGGTTTCCTGATAATTTGCACCTTGTTTACCGATAATCAGGCGAAGCAGCTCCTGGTCGCCTGCAGTTCTGGCAAGGACAACACCGCCTCCATCAGAAACTTCATACTTTGAATGCTTCTCTGGATTCAGTGTGACAAGTCGATCAATTTGTAAATCTGAAATAAGATCCAGGAATTGATTCAGCTTCACCGTATCGACTGGATAGTTGTCCAAACTCCAGTTCCCATTTGTTTGAATAAATCCGAGGACAACATCAGAGCTGTTTAGTTCAATCTCAGCAATCTCATTCTTATCAAATTCGAACTTATGGATATCGATGCTTTTAGTGTCTACAGCCCCAGTCTGTGTCAGATAATACAATAAGGCCAGTATTCCAAGAAATCCAGCTGCATAGAGGGTTTGATTATTTTTCATGATCAGGCTCCAGCAAGATATTTTATTTTATTGCGCATATACCAGCGGATAACACCAAATAACACAATGAGTAGTGGGGCAAGAAGGATATTTATCCACTTCAGTGCTTGACGTTTGCCACTCGTCATCTCATCTAGTTGAGAGGGCTGAACATTTTTCGAGCGAATAGATATCAACCCATTTCGGTCATGCAACCAGTCCACAGTATTCAACAGAAAGGTGAGGCTGGCAGGAACCATGAATTGCTGTGATGTGAATGTGGCATTACCAAGAGCTACCATAACTGTAGGGGTGATGGATTCAGCCAGGTGCATTTCGGGAAATGAGATGGAATCAGGCCTGGTGCTTCCAAACCATGACGAATATTCACCCTCAAGTACTGCCGAAATTGTCTTAGCGCCCTCACGATACATATAATCTGGAATCTGCTGACCGGCAGAAATATTGATCGATCTGGTCCTTTGATCAGGCATAGCGAAACCAGTCATATCAGATGTATACATGAGTGGTGTGAAAGATACTTTGGTGGTATCACCGGTTCGTGAAACTTCATTCACAAAGAAAAAGCCCAACTCATTCAAACGATTTACAATGGGATTGTCTTCATTAAGATTTGAGATACGCGGGGCAAAGGGATAATCCATGGCAACGGGAATCTGCATAAATCCCAGGTTTTGCATGGCCTGAACCTGATATGATGTTTTGTCGAGAAGTAGCTGGTTACCATATTTCATACCAAAATGTTCCAAAAATAGGAAAAGGTTACTCCCATTCTCCTGAACAGGCATGTACTGGTTTTGCATATCAATGATTTTCTTATTCAGAAAAAGACCTAGCCGACCTCCTCTTAAAATGAACTGGTCCAATTTATAAAGATCCAGGTCATTGAATTCTGCTGTGGCTCCAGCGAGAATAAGCGTATTGATATCCTGGGGAATTTGCTCCTCTGAACTCAAGTTGAGTTCAACAAGCTCATAGTTCTTCTGAATTTCTCCAGTCGCCCGTGCAACACCCTCCTGTCCCAGAGCCTGTTCACCATGACCAGTCAACCAACCAATTTTTGGAAGACTTCCCAGGCTTAGCTTCTTGATGGCACCAGTCATATCATATTCGAGTTGTTCTATTTGTTGTGCAAAAGGTATAACTTCTTTCTGGTCTCCATACAGGAATACAATTCCCAGATAGATTCTCTGTACTTTAATCTCATCACTTTCAGTAATATTAGCCTGGACGGGTTGAATGCCATAAGACATGGCTTCTTGCTCAAGTTCCTCATTCTCACCAGAGATCGGAATAAATTCATACTCCAGCGATGAACCAGCATAGGCTCTATATTCATTGAGCATATCCAGGACATATTGTTTTACAGATATAAGTTGACGTGGAAAATTCTCAGAGAAGTAGACTTTGACAGTGATTGGTTCATCAATATCAGCCAGAATGTTTCGTGTGACATCACTGATGGAATAACGCTCATTTTCTGTCAAATCAAATCGTAAAAAAAGCTGCTGTGCGAAAAGATTTACCAGGAAAACAACACCGATAACAATAAGGGTAAAGGACCAGGTATTTTTTGTATTCATGATCACTCCTCCCTATTTACTTTTACGACTTGCGAGAGCCGTACTGCTTATCAGTAGTGATGCAATTATCAGAGAAATGAAATACAACAGATCACGCGTATCCAGCACACCTCTAAAAAAGTTCTGATAATGAAATCGAATACTTAGGTTTTCAAAAAGTGTGGCTATGAGGCCAGAACCATTCGCCATGCCGTTCATGAGGAAAAAGAAAGCTATGATGACAATGCCCATGATATATGCAATGATCTGATTACGCGTAAAGCTGCTAGCAGCTAAACCCATGGCCAGATAGGTGGCACCCAGGAAAAAGAAACCGATATAACTGCTAATCACGATTCCAGAATCAAGATCACCAACAAATGAGATGGATATTGGGGCAACCAGAGTTCCACCAAGAATTATTGCAAAAATTACCAATGTAGATAAATACTTACCAATAATGATCTGCATATCAGTAATGGGCATAGTTACTAACAATTCCAGAGTATCCTGATGCTTTTCTTCAGAGATCAAACGCATGGATACTGCTGGGGCGATAAAAAGTAAAACAATGGCTCCGTAATCAAATATTCCCCGGATATCCGCAATGTTAATAGCGAAAAATGGATAATCACCATAATCAAAGAAGAGCCAGTTGGTGATGACGAGGAATGAGGATATTACGATGAAGGCGATAGGTGAATTAAAATAAGTCTTCATCTCTTTTCTATAGATGGCTAGAATTTCAGACATGCACAGGTTCCTTAATTAGTCAATTTTCTAAACACATCTTCAAGAGTGAATGAAGATGGAGAGGATTCAAGTATTTTCCATTGGTTGCTTACGGCAAGATCAAATAATTGTTCTCGAAGATCAACACCTGCATCTACTTTAAGAGCCGCTTCAAGATCACCGTTCTTTTGTAGTTTGATATCTTCCATATGAACTTGATCAATACCATTAACAACTTCTATGAATTTTGATTTATCGGCATCACGGAGCACTATATCAAGGTGCATCTGTCCAGCTACACTGGCTTTGAGCTCCTCAGCAGTACCCTGGGCGGCGATTTGACCCTGATCAATGATCAATACCCGATCGCTGGTTGCCTGGACTTCCTGCATGATATGAGTGGAGAATATTACGGTCTTACTTTCACCAAGCTCGCGGATAAGATTTCTAATCTCAATAATTTGATTTGGGTCTAAACCGGTGGTAGGCTCATCTAAAACCAGAATTTCTGGATCATGAATAATTGCCTGAGCAAATCCCACTCTTTGACGGTATCCCTTTGATAATTCATGGATATCCTTGTGAATAACCTTGGAAAGTCCCGTGACTGAAATAACCCGATCCATTGCCCTGCTACGGTCAGCGCCATTTACTTTGCGTACATCGGCTATAAAATGCAAATAATCGCGAACCCCCATCTCTTCATAGAGAGGTGTAGATTCTGGCAAGTAACCAATTTTTTTTCTAACACCCATAGAATCATTGATGACATCCAGGCCATCAACTGTAATTCTTCCACCTGTTGGAGGCATGTAGCAGGTAATCATTTTCATCATAGTGGTTTTTCCAGCGCCATTTGGCCCTAGAAAACCAAGAATTTCCCCTTGCTCCACTGAGAATGATACATCTTTTACTGCTTCAAATGCTCCATAAGCTTTGGTAACATTTTGTACATCTATCACGTGTTGTCTCCCTGATTAGATTTAACCTTTGTACGATTGACCAGATCAATAGCCATAGTTAATGCCTTACCCGACTCAAGTTCATCGCTTTTTGCTTTGGCAAATTTGATAAAATCGGCTTTTTCTAATAATCCCTGAGTTTCGTTAATCATGTCTGTATCGAATTCACTTATGGAATTCATGGTAATGAGGAATTCTGATGTGGTTTGCTCAAGTGCATCCACGAGATAACGATTCTCATAATATTGTTTTAGAATATAGGTCAGTTCTGAATAGAAGTCCTTGAACTGTTCAAAACGAATATATTTTGATCGTTTTAATGATTCAAAAGCCCTTAGTGCAATGACATGTGCTTCTTCTGGGGGCACTATTATTTTCAATTGACGGTTTTCTGCCTTCGATTTGAATAAGCGCTTAATTAGAAAATGAATCATATAACCGACTATGAGCACTATAATAAATATCAAGGCATAGAAGAGATTAAGAGGTGTTCTTATTTCATGAATGCCTTTGATGTCTCTAAAGCTTGTATCGCTGGCTGTTAAAATAGAGGATATTTCAAGCTCAGGGCCACGCAGGAATAGACTATCCAGCCCATGTGCATCTTCAACATAGACGATTGTTGAGGGAAATGTGTATACTCCGACAGAGTCATATATAGCTGCGGCGTAGAGTAAATTCGAACCGCCCTCAATCTGGGTAAGATCCCGGTTGAGAACTTCAATACCAGTGCCTTCCAGATCAATTTCACTGAAAGTTATATTTGCTCCATCAGGATGGTGAATATCCCAGCTAAAAGATAGAATATCCCCCAGGGAGCCCTTTAAGCTATTTCCTTGAAATTGTGCATCCAGCGCAAACAACTGAGTCAGGCTCAATGCAAATATGATTACTCTCAAGCTCATCGCCTTCTGGAAGCCCTCTTTCTAAAGAAACTGATCAATGAATCGACATAGGGCACATCAGTCCGGATTGGCAGATAGTCCAGTCCGCTTGATTTGAAGAATGCTTGTAATTTGTTAAACCGTTCCTGGGATTTGACTTGATAGGTCTGTCTCAAAGAAGCATTACCCGTATTGATCAGCGAAGTCTCGCCTGTTTCACCATCATGAATCTGAATGAGTCCAAGATTTGGTAATTCAATTTCCCAGGGATCCTGTAGATGAAATGACAACATATCATGTTTTCGACTGGCCTGTTTTATACTTCTTTCGTAATCTTTATCCAGAAAATCCGAAATCATAAAGGTGACCGAGCGTTTTCTGATAACTCGACTCATAAATTCGAGAGCAGTATTAATACTGGTACCCTGATGTTCAGGTTCATGGTTCAGCACTTCACGAATAACTCTAAGAACATGTGAACGCCCTTTTCGAGGCGGGATATATTTCTCAACATGATCAGTAAAGATGATCAGTCCAACTTTATCATTGTTTTTTACCGCAGAAAATGCCAGGACGGCCGACAGTTCGGCGGCCAGAGCCCTTTTCATCTGTACGCGTGTACCAAATGCGCCCGATGCAGATGCATCCACCAGAATCATGACAGTAAGCTCGCGTTCTTCCTCAAATAGTTTGACATAAGGAACACCGGTTCTGGCCGAGACATTCCAGTCAATGGTACGGATATCATCACCAGGACTGTATTCCCTTACCTCCGCGAATTCCATTCCGCGACCTTTAAATACAGAGTGATATTCACCACCAAACACCTCATTGACGAGGTGCCTCGTGCTTAATTCAATTTTCTTTACTTTTTTTAATAAATCACGGTTTAGCAAAAGCCATTATTCCTTGCGAAATAATATATAATTTGATCATTGTGAACGCTGGGAGTTGTGATTGGATCATGGAACTTCAGTAATTTCGAAAATCCGCTGTACAATATCCTCACTGCTGACTTCTTCTGCTTCGGCTTCATAAGAAACCAGGACCCTGTGCCTTAGAACATCCATACCTATAGCCCGAATATCATCAGGTGTTACATAGCCACGTTGATTAATAAAGGCGTTGGCTTTTGCAGCCAGAGCAAGATTAATGGATGCACGCGGGGAAGCACCATATTCAATGAGTGGCTCAAGATCAACCAAGCCTGCCTTAGCGGGATCACGGGTAGCTGTGACCAGAGAAACTATATATTTGAAAATCTTATCATCGATATAGATCTCATCTACCACATTGCGGGCGTCAAGAATATCAGCTTTTTTAATAACGGGCTTGATATCAAATTTTGGTTCAGGATGGGCCATACGCTTGATGATTTCAAATTCTTCATCATCGCTGGGATAATCAACCTTCAGCTTAAGCATAAAACGATCGACTTGGGCTTCAGGCAAAGGGTAGGTGCCTTCCTGTTCGATGGGATTTTGAGTTGCAAGCACAAGAAATGGCTCTTCAAGTTTGTAAGTGGAATCGCCAATTGTGATCTGCTTCTCCTGCATGGATTCAAGCAAGGCCGCTTGAACTTTTGCTGGAGAACGGTTAATCTCATCAGCTAATATGATATTCCCAAAGAGCGGTCCTTTTTTTACAACAAATTCACCATTCTTTTGATTGTAAATCAAGGTACCCAGCAAATCAGCCGGCAAGAGGTCCGGAGTAAACTGGATACGATTGAAACTTGTATCTATGAGTTGAGCCAAAGTTTTAATGGTAAGTGTTTTTGCCAATCCTGGAACACCCTCCAATAAAATGTGACCATTGGAGAGCAAGCCGATGAGGATGCGCCTGATCATCCCCTGCTGTCCAACAACAACTTTGGCAGCTTCTGACTCTAGTGTTTTAAGGAAAAGGCTTTTATCCTTAATCTTCTCATTAAGCTGTGTAAGATCAAATGTCATGTTTGAAAATCCTGTGAATTATGATGTCTTGCTGAGTAAATGTTGTAATTCAGGTATCTCTTCTAAAGATTTACCTAGATATTTCAATTCAAACTCAACCGAGGGAGCCATTTCATGATCGGGATACTCTTCAATAAACTTTGAATAATATTTTGCGGCTGCGTCGTTTTCACCAAGTTCATTGGCATAAATGTATCCAATTGAGAATAAGGCCTTCGGGGCCTGTTCAGAATCAGGATATTCTGCAACAATTTCGCCATATACTTCAATGGCTTTTTTAAGGTTGAGCACATTCTTGTGATACACTTCAGCAAATTCATATTTGACAAAAACTGCTTCGGCATCATCTGAATATTTTTCCAACCAGAGCATATACATCCGAACTGCAGATTTGTTGGCCTGTACAGCGAGTGCCTGTTTGGCAAGATCACGTAAATCACCAGCTGAGTAATCGGTAATATCTGATAGTGTCGCCAAATAGAATAGATCAGCTTGATCAAGATCCCTTAGATAATTTGCTGCCAGATTTCCAGCTTCAATATTTGCTGCAACACGCTGATCGGCAGTTTCTGCTTTATTAATAGCGTTTACATAGGATTCAAGAGATGCAGTATAATCTTTTGAATTTTGAAATTCACTACCTTGTGCAAGATATTCATCATACGATTTTCCACACGAAATGACGAGCATGCTCAAAATGATAATTCCCAGAATAACTAATTTCTTCATTGTTTCTTTTCCTCTTGTTTCTTTTTCCTTTGAAACGCTTTGTTTAGACACTTTTGAAACACGCTCCCCTGGTTCGTCGCATCTTCTACGACCTATAAGAATTCATGTTCCCTGCATTATAATTTTTTTAAAAGGCGTATGCTATTGCTATGTGAATCTGACCACCTTTATTCGCATGCTCAGCTCCTAAAGGAATTCCATAATCTATCCTGGCTGGACCAATCGGAGTATCGATGGTTAGACCCATTCCTACCGCCATCTCCAAATCGGAGATATTTGCATCCTCAATTTCAGGCCAAAGGTTTCCAACATCTAGAAATACAGTAGCTCCAAAAATTTCATAAACAGGAAAGCGCAATTCAAAATTTGTAAACAACCTTAATTTTCCACCCGATGGGCCATCTTCATCAAAGGGACCAAGTTGTTGCTGATCAAACCCACGTATACTTGAATTTCCACCCAAGTAGAATCTTTTAATACGTGGAATTTCCCCATCCTCTCCAGCCTGCTGTTGCGCAGCAACAGCCACATTTATATTGTGCGCAAAAACCAAATCGCCGAAAAGGTTCCAATAAGAGCTGAATGAACTCAGTAATTGAAGGTAATTGTTATCACCGCGCAAAAAGTACCCAACCATTTGGGGTTCTACGACCAATTTAAATCCGCGGTGGGGATAGAAAAAATTATCGCGTTGATCCCAAGTGAGTTTAGCACCTATTTTTCTGGCCTCTTGATACAATTCCTCTGGATTTCCCGGCTCCCCGACACTGGTTGATTGATTCCACTCAGCCAGTGACTGAATTTTAATCCGCCTGAACCATCTATAGCTCATAATGGCTCGTAGTCCATAGGCTAGATTCGTAAATTCGGTTTGACTATTGTCGATATACCAAAAAAATGGATTTATTGTGAGAGGGACTCTAATTTTTTCAAGCCAGGGTTCAACATAGAAAAAATCTAGCTTAAATTGCTGCGGTACAAAAATAGAGGGATAAATCGAACTGATATTTGTCTCAATCCGTACTCTTTTACTTCGATCGAACAGGTTGTTATGGTACCAGCTACCTGAAAGACCAACACTTAAAACAGGGTCAGCATTTTTAGACTCTTCCAGGTAACCCTGTTTAACACCCATGTTCATATCAAAGCCTCGGAATTTGGCTGCAATGACTTCTACATCAATATCAATACTCATAGTATCAAGATTCACTTGTCCCAGCGAAATATTCACACTGTTGAAGAGACTGGTTTCATACAGTCTCCGTTTTGATTCTTCAATATTTGCGAGGTTGAATACATCTCCTGGGCTAAAGATCAGTTCTCGCCCAATAATGTGCTCTTTAATTTGATCGACAGTTTGAATATTAATGTCACCAATATTGAGCCTAGGTCCTTCTTTTACTTTGATATAGAGGCTTACCGAGTCAGCTACGACAACACTGTCCTTGATATTGATAAGGGGATACCCGTTGTTCTGATACAGTGTAAGCATTTCAATGAGGTTTTCTCGAATTTTAAAAGTGTTGAAGCTTGAACCAGCTTTAAACTCGATTATTTCGAGATAATCTTGTTCGCTAAAAACAGAATTTCCTGATAAGGTGACATCACGGAGATAGTATTCTTTCCCCTCCACAACCTGTAAAATAATTACAATGACATTGTCTTCCCCAATGATCAATGAATCAGAAATTTGAGCATCCAGAAATCCATTAAGCGTGTAATAGTCCTCTAATTTCGCAATCTCTCGCGCAAGGTGGTGACGATTATAGAAGCTCCCCTTGCTAACCAACCGCTTTTCTTTGAGGTGGATTTGATTTAGCAAATCTTTGCTGGTAAGTGCATGATTACCAATTACCTGTATGTCTACAATTTCTGGAGATTCCTGTATTTCTTGTGGATAAATCATCAGGGTAAACAGAATAAATAATATCAGGAATCGAAGAGAAAATGATTTTAGTATGTAAATTTTAGCCTCCCGTTCAACTCCACTTCCCCATTCTGATTGATTTTGCTGGTAATGGATACATTCTGATTGATTTGATATTCAAACCCAAAATCATAATCTGTTTTGCCGTCGGTAGGTTGGATGGCTCCTTCGTAGGTAACCATAAAATTCTTTGATAAGCGTTGTCCCAGATGAAATCTCGTATTAGCTGTTGAGTCTGAATCCAGATCTACTCCAAAAAGATCAACACCAATATACTCTCGGCCCAATTTGGAGATCTGTTTTTCCATGAGGATCTCGCCGTAAGTTTTTACCGGGTCGAGTGCGGATTGATCAAAACTAACTTCCACCAGGGATTTATTTAGGGTAAGATAAGTCAAAACATCACTCTGTGTAAGTTGGGCGTTATCCGCTTTGATTACCAGCTCAGGCTCGTTGAGGTCACCGCTCAATGTCAGCTTTATTCTCTCACCATCAATATCGATTTCTGCTTCCATATTGATTTGGGGATTAAAATCAACTGAGTTGAAAATTATTTCACCAGACAACAAGTTGAGCTCATTCCCCAGATAGTAAAATTTACCACCTTCCTGAACAGTGAGTGTTCCAGTAAAACGCATGATATCATCGCCATAATCCAAAAGCCACAATTCACCTTCAAATTCGGCTTCCATTTGATCATTAGAAATGAGTAGGTCACTTGCAAATTGAGTATTAAGTCTATATGTAAATATGCTACTATCTGTTTTACTAACAATATCCTCATAGATAGTCTCTGATTCAAAATTGGCATAGTAAACAGCTCGAAGTACTGGAATTACGGCCTCCACGTTAATGGTATCCTGCCCAGCAAAGGTTAAATCAGCATCACCAATTGCCTCAATCAGTCCATCAGTGCTGCGGTAGTAGACTTCATTCGCTTTTAAGTCAATATCAAAGCGAGGTTCAAAAAAGGAAGTCAAATCTATGTTACCCGTTGCAGTCACCTCGCCAGCGTAAGTTTCGGTTGTATTTACCCCAATCAAATCACCGGCTCTGGAGGTTAGCCAGCCAACTGCTCCCTGGGTGTTTAGATTTGAACCTTCAGAAAAATTCATACGACCAGAGAAGTGATCGATACTCATGGTATTGTCAAGCAGAGTGATCTCAGCGTGAATATCGGTTATTGGATTTCCCATTACCGCAATTTCAAGACGGGCATTGTGTCCTCTAACTTTTCCATTTCTTATGGGAGCTGACAACGGTCCAGTAAACCCGAGAGTCCCAATAAAATCACCTTGAATAGCGTCGATTGAGGAAATATATGATGACAGAAATGGCATTTCATTGAGGTTGAGCTCAAATTCGAGACCCATGTCGCGTGATGCGAAAGCCATTCTATCTTCTGCAATAAGATCTAATGAAAGGGGCATAAATCCAGTCCCTGAACCGTAACCCCAGTTACTGACCATGGAAAGCGTATCAAATGTGAGAAGATTTCCTTCATAGGTCAACTCTGAATAGCCCTGAGAGAATTTAAGTGTATCAAAGGCAGCATCTGACAGTGCTAATTGTGCATCCATTTTAGATTCCGCCGGAGTACCCCTAATGGACATTGAACCGCTTGCTCGGCCAGATATGGGCATCCCCACAATGGAAGTAAATTTTAAATCTTGCAATCGATAATTATTGAGATGGATTGAGAAGTTTTGAGGAGTGTCCCTGATCTCTTCACTTCTAACTTTATATCCCCAGGGTAATTTTCCAGTGAGGTTCAACGAACCCTCTGCTGTGTAGGCATTAATATTATTACTAATAACCTCTGAGCTGGTAAGCCGTAAGTCTGCATTTAAAGAATCACTGGGATAACCCAGAGCGAGCCCTTGTTTCAGGGTGAGTTTTGCATCAAATATGGGATCTGTTAGGTTTCCACTTATGTCTGCTGAGCCTGAGGCTATGCCGCTAAATTCGGATTTTAGTCTAGCAAAATCCAGAAGGGGAGCAACATCAATGAGCTCGAATTCAGCATTGAGAGCAAAACCTGCTTGCTTCGAAAAGATACCCTCCAGCGAAACCCCGCCGTTGTTAAATGTAATAATAGATGGGGGCAGCTGAAATGCTCCTTGCGGCAGACCTGCAATGAGTACCGTGTCAGCAAGTTTTAGCTGATTTTCACCCTTTATCATATTCAGCTTGTTGAGAAAGAAGTTGTTTCGATCATAGCCGCCACTAATGGAAACGAGATTTTGACGACCCTGGAGATGAAGATCTTCAATGAAGTATCCATCCTCTGAAATATTTCCCAGGATAGTATAGGACTCCAGGCTATCTCCAAATAGTAAACCACTATTCCCCATGAGAGCAATATCACCACGCAGCTTTTTATTTATAATGGATAAATCCACCTTTCCCTGACCTGTTAAAGTGAATCTATTGTCATATGAAAGGTTGTTTGGATGGATTTCTCCAGTAATGCGAGGTTGGTCTATATTCCCGGTGATACTAAGGTGGCTAAAAATATCACCTGACATTTTATTTGCTGTGCCCAGGACTTCGAGAAATGAGAAGTCAGAAAAATCTATATCACTATCCAATTCAATAAACTCACGAGATAGTTTTCCATTAAACAGAGCCCTATTTTTGGCTTGAGTAATAAGACCGTGTGAGATTTGAAGCCCATCATTCACCGCGTACTTCAAATCTGATTCGAGGGTATCAAAACCCAGATTATTAAACATAAAGGATTCAAAACGGGCCTGGATATCGTATTGTTTCTGATTGCCTCTGATTGAAATCTCACCGATGGGTTCTGAGAATTGAAAATTTTCATCATTAATAACCGGCTCCAAATTGAATCTGAACATGTTAATCTGTGCAGTCTCCACGCCTGTGGGCAATCTGGAGGCTACAATTTTAATATTTTCTAATTCAGACCCAAGGGTGAGGTCGATGTTATCACCTGACAGGCTACGCTCCAGTCGATGTAAATTAAAGGGAATATCAAACCCATTAAGCAGTACCGTTCCGTTTCCAGTAATACTCATACTGTCTTGAGACTTCGTAACATCAACATTGTAATTGAGTAAAATATCGGAGAATCTGGGTGGCACAGTGAGATTTTCAATAGTGTTTGGATCAAGGTTGCTACCAGTCATGTGTAGGGAAACTTGATCAGGGGTATAGGAAATATCCAGATCCATATTTTGATCTGGAGTACTTAGCTCCATATCGTGAACCTCCAACACTCCACCCTGGTCAATTCCAAGCAAGCCGGTGACGGAGAGTGTGTCACTAAACAGCGCGGGGGCAATAGCCACTGCGGAATGTAGCTTGGTGTCAACAAATCCATCTATATACCACACTGTAGAATGGAGACTGGGAAGTGTGATGATTTGCGATGAATCTGCGCTGGGAAATATTAATTCCCCATTATCTGCTACAACATTTTCTATCAGAATAGTAACTGATGATTTTGAACCCCTAGGTCGTTTTGTGATCTCCCGTGTATTTTGCGCCAATATGGAATATCCATCAATAAAGAGATTCTGCATGGTGAGTTCCCGCGTTGACCAATCCCAATCCCAACCCAGTACAGATATTTCGTCAGCACGCAACAGTGGATTCTCAGTTTGATTGACTTTGACAATAAGTTGCCTTAGACCTACAGATTTTTGTAGAAATCCTCCTTCAATATCTCCGCTCACGGAAATACCCGTTGGAAATAGAATATACTTATTCAGCGAATTTATGATGACCGTGGAGAATAAATGAGTCTGGAATAGAATGAGGTATATGAGGATGCTAAATGCACTTAGCAATCCACCTCCTATCCATTGTGCTACTCTCCTCTTCACCGACTAATCTGCCCTTTCATTTGGCCTTGAATTTATTGAGGTTTTTCCATATTTCTACCTCTTAGAACCAGATTGGTTCATCATTTTGAATAAGAATTGAGGTGTGAAATATGGGTATTTTCAAATACTCTAACTCGGAAAAAAAGAAAATGATCAGAATAACACTGGGGTTATCTGATCATTTTCTTTTCTACAATAGATGCTGGAGCAGTTGCCCCGCATCATTTACTTACTCTTTTGGGTCAGCTTCATCCACAACTTCAAAATCAGCTTCTTCAACTTCCTCTTCACCTGAAGCTTTGTCACCAGTCTGTTCTGCACCTTCGGCGGCAGGCTGGTCAGCGTCATCTTTGACGGCTTCATACATGGAGCCAGATGCCTGATTCCATATCTCAGTTAGAGCGGCCAGAGCTTTGTCAATGGCGCCCTTGTCAGTACCACTATTTGCAGATTTGAGTGCTTCGACTTTTTCTTCAATCATGGCACGCATCTCGCCGGGGACCTTATCGCCATATTCTTTCAAGTTTTTCTCAGTTGAATATATCATGGCATCAGCCTGATTTTTCACATCAATGAGTTCTCTGGCTTTGGTATCCTCGTCAGCATGTTTTTCAGCGTCGTTGATCATATCTTCTTTCTCAGCATCAGTTAAGCCACTTGATGCTTCGATACGAATTGATTGTTCTTTTCCAGAGGCCTTGTCTTTAGCAGACACATGCATGATACCATTGGCATCAATATCAAAGGTTACTTCTACCTGAGGTACACCACGCGGTGCTGGTGGAATCCCATCAAGAATAAAGCGACCGAGAGATTTATTATCAGCCGCCATCTGGCGCTCACCCTGAAGAATATGAATTTCCACCTGAGTCTGATTATCAGCTGCAGTAGAGAATGTTTCACTCTTCTTGGTTGGGATGGTGGTATTTCTCTCAATTAGACGTGTACATACACCTCCCAAAGTTTCAATACCAACTGAAAGTGGAGTTACATCCAGTAGAAGGACATCGGAAACGGTACCTGAAAGCACACCACCCTGAATCGCAGCACCCATGGCAACTACTTCATCGGGATTAACACCCCTATTGGGCTCTTTTCCAAATATCTCCTGGACAATTTCCTGAACTTTAGGGATACGGGTAGAACCACCGACAAGAATGACTTCGTTGATTTCACTGGCAGATAGCCCTGCATCTTTGATAGCAGACAAACAAGGTTGTTTCAGCCGTTGGAACAGATCGTCAGTTAAGCTTTCAAACTTGGCACGAGATAGCGAAATTACTAGGTGCTTAGGGCCAGTCTGATCCGCGGTGATGTATGGCAGGTTAATCTCTGTAGAACTGGTACTGGAAAGCTCGACCTTAGCCTTTTCAGCTGCTTCTTTGAGTCTCTGCATACCCATGGCATCTTTTGAAAGGTCGATACCTTCAGATTTCTTAAACTCACTCACGAGCCATTCTATGATTGCCTGATCCCAATCATCTCCACCAAGATGAGTATCACCATTGGTTGATTTAACTTCGAAAACACCATCACCTAGCTCGAGTACGGAAATATCAAAGGTGCCACCCCCGAGGTCAAATACAGCAATAGTTTCATCATTCTTTTTGTCAAGGCCATATGCCAATGCTGCTGCAGTAGGCTCGTTGATAATACGAAGGACATTTAAACCAGCAATTTTGCCAGCATCCTTTGTGGCTTGACGTTGGGAATCATTGAAATATGCAGGTACGGTAACAACCGCATCATCAACTTTTTCACCGAGATATTCTTCTGCAGTTTGCTTCATCTTCTGAAGTACCATGGCTGAGATTTCTGGTGGTGAGTAGGAATCATCGCCTACCTGTACCTGGCTACGACCCCCAGGACCACTGATAATTTGATATGGAACTTCTTCGATCTCGCGTTCAACTTCTGTGAACTTGCGACCCATAAATCTTTTTACGGAATAGATTGTATTAGTAGGATTGGTTATGGCCTGTCTTTTGGCAGGCTGTCCTACAAGACGATTCCCTTCTTTTGTGAATGCAACGACGGAAGGAGTAGTCCTTCCACCTTCAGCGTTCGTAATTACGACGGAGTCTTTCCCCTCAATTACAGAAACGCATGAATTTGTGGTACCCAAATCGATACCAATAACTTTACCCATTTTTCACCTCGATTATATGTTTACTAAATTTTACTTTAATTTGCATGGCACCACTACAATGACAAGTCCTGTGCCAATTCAAATACTAAGCCATATAGGCACATCTGCATGATATACTATGCCTGTGAGGCAGATATTATCTAATTATTACGGAGATATTCTATTTTTGACGGTAATGATTCACGATTGGCATACGGCGGCCAATGCCAAATGCTTTCGAGGAGACGCGAATACCAGGAGGCATTTGCTGACGTTTGTATTCATTGAGACGAATTTTTTGAAGCAAGTCTCTCACGAGATCTTCATCCCAGCCCCTGGCTATAAGAGATGCAATATCAGAATGTTCTTCGATAATGGCATCTATTAAAGGTCCAACTACTTCATAATCAAAAGGATCGACCTGATTATCACGAAGTTCAGCGCTAGGTTCTTTTGTAATTGTATTTTCGGGAATGATTTCTTTGCCATTGATTTTATTGAAATAATTGGCCAATCGGTAAACTGTCCGCTTCCCAATATCACTAATAACTGCCAATCCACCTGACATATCACCATATAAGGTACAATAACCCAGGGCAATTTCAGTTTTATTGCCAGTGGTTAACAACAGACTTCCATCGCGATTCGAGAAGCTCATTAGAATATTCCCGCGAATTCTGGCCTGCAAATTTTCTTCAGGTAATCCCTTTAAGGGTTCACCCAGACTGTCAACATAGGTACCCTGGAAACCGCTAAAAATTGAACTGATGGGCACATTTAAGTATTTCATACCCAGATTTTCTGCCAAAACTTCTGCGTCCGTTACGCTGTGATCAGAAGAATATTTTGATGGCATGGCAATACCGAGAACACTATCAGCACCTAATGCAGCGACAGCTATGACAGCTGTCACCGCAGAGTCTATACCACCAGATAGACCCAACACTGCTTTTTGATGTCCGGTTTTTGCAAAATAATCATGGACTCCAAGAACCAGACCCTTGAATACTTGCTCCTCTTTTGAGATTTCTGGAAGCATAACAGTCCTGTTAGAGCCTGATGATGATGGAACGATTATCTCACAAATACTCTCTTCAAATTGAGGACAAATATGGACCCATTCAGCATTTTCATCTCCCACCATGGACATCCCATCAAAAACCAGCTGATCTTGACCCCCAACGAGATTTACATAAATAAATGGTTTATTGTATTTCTGTATCTTATTGAGTATCAGTCGACTACGCTCTACATATTTATTAGTTACAAAGGGTGATGCAGAGAGATTGATAAATAAATCGACGCCGCTATCACCGAGGATATCACAGATTTTGTAATCAATATTCTCATCCCACAAATCTTCACAGATATGGATTCCAAGACGAAGTGTTTCGCCATTTCTAAAAGTAATCGGGACGGGAGCATTATCACGAGCAGGTTTGAAGTATCGCCACTCATCAAAAACATCATAGGTAGGTAGCAGTGATTTATGTATCCAGTGGACCAATTTTCCGTGCTGAAGAACGGCAACACCGTTGTAGGTATCAATTCCGTCATAATGGATAGCACCGATGAGTGTCAGCATTTCACCACTTGCAGCAGCAAGCATATCCACCATTTTCTGGTTCGCGAGGATGAAGTGCTTTTCCAAAATGAGATCCTGAGGTGGATATCCAGGAACAAACATTTCGGGAAAGACCAATAGATCATTTCCGGCTAATTCCATCTCTGCCATGATATTAAGAGCACGCTCTGTGTTGGCCTGTAAGGCGCCCACAGTAGGATTAACCTGTGCGATTACAAGACGAAGATCATTGTTCATCAACAACTTCCTCAATTAATTCGAATATGCGTTTCACTGCGACCTCAGGGCTTTGCAAAGACTCTAACCCTTTTATATCCCAGGTATCATACCCCAGTACGGGTTTACCATATCCCAGAGTGTATGCTATTTCAGAAAGCGTTCCATAGGCACCCTCAACCGCAATTGCAGCATGTACAGAGCGTATGAGGATCCCATTGCGCAGGTCACCCATACCAGTCATAACCGGCACATCCACAAAGTCATTCGCATCTAGACCATCAGCATCCTTGAGAATACCCACAACTATGCCACCACCTTCCCGGGCACCTTTGCTGGCAGCTTTCATGATTCCAGAGCCACCACCAGTATATACAATGGCTCCTCTCTCGGCGAGAAGTTTGCCGACATCGTAGGCAAATTGAATCCCATCAGGGCTTGCATCTCTTGCCCCAATGATAGCAATCCTTTTACTGGTTTCGGATTTGATCATGGATTTAGACGTGTTATTGTCCTGGGAAATGGAATGGTTTCGCGAATATGCTGTAACCCGCACAACCAGGATACAACTCGTTCAACACCGAGTCCAAATCCAGAATGTGGGAATGAACCGTATCGACGTAAATCCAGATACCAGCTATAATCTTCCTCTGTGGCACCATCTGCTTTAATACGCGAAACCAAAGCATCGATATCATCTTCACGTTGAGAACCACCAATAATTTCGCCATAGCCTTCAGGTGCCAACATATCAAGCGCCATAGCCTGTTTATCGTTTTCAGGGTCACGTTTCATGTAAAATGCTTTAATAGCTGATGGATAGCGATGGACCATGACAGGACTATCAAACTGGCTTGAGATAATAGTTTCATCACCCCCACCAAAGTCATCTCCCCATTTAAATTCAACACCATTGTCATTCAGGATCTGTACCGCATCGGTATAGGATACACGAGGGAATGGCTTCTGAATTGATTCTAATTTGCTAATGTCTCGTTCTAGCGTTTCCAGCTCTGCTCTACGATGTTCAAGAACTTGAGAAACAATGTAGAAAACAAAATCCTCGGCCACATCCATGTTCATATCCAGATCATAGTATGCCATTTCAGGCTCAACCATCCAGAATTCAGTTAAATGGCGACGTGTATTGGACTTCTCAGCCCGAAAAGTGGGACCAAAACAATATATTTTACCAAATGCCGCTGCCCCGGCTTCACCATAAAGTTGTCCACTTTGAGTTAAGTAGGCCTTCTCCCCAAAATATTCTGTCTCAAACAAAGTGGCAGTTCCCTCTGTCGCAGCCTTCTGGAAGATTGGAGTATCGACGAGGGTAAAATCACGATCATCAAAATAATCTCGGATGGCTTTGACAATAGTATGACGGATGCGAATAATGGCATGCTGTCTCTTAGAGCGTAGCCAGAGATGACGATTATCCATTAGATAACTTGTCCCGTGCTCTTTCTTTGATATTGGATAATCATCAGCCACTGCAACTAATTCCATAGAATGGACCAGCATTTCATAACCACCTGGTGAACGCGGTTCTTCCTTAACCTCTCCAGTAACTATGACTGATGATTCCTGCGTAATTTGTGTTTTTATACCAAAAGATGCTTCGTCAGCGTCAAATTTGGTCACTACGCACTGCATAATGCCTGTACCATCTCTAAGCAGCAGGAACCAGATCTTACCCCCTTTACGGACGTTGTAGGCCCACCCTTTGAGCGTGACTGTCTCCCCTACAAATTCTTTGGCGTTCTGTATAAAGTATTCTTTCATATCTTTCCCATGCATTTCCGTTCCTACCATTCTTCCGTCATCGATTCAATTATGAAATCAATCAGTTTTTCAATCGTTTCAGTATACGCATCTTCGCGTATTAGTTTTTCCGCATCACTTCGTTTCGCATTTTCGTCTTCACTAAAGTAGGTGCTAAAAACCGTAAAATTCTTTTTAAATAACTCTGTCTCACGAATATGGTCATACCAGATAACCTCTCCGCGGAATTCAAGACGATATTCTAAAATATTTTCGTTCTCATCAAAGCTATTAGGTTTATCTGTTATACTATTAATTTTGCCTTCAATATGAGAATCAGGAGATTCTTTTACGGAAAGAGATAGCAATTGTTCGTTGAGCATTCTTTCTGTTAGTGCCTCTTCAAGATCTGTCTCAACAGCAAATTCTGTCGTCAAATTCTTAAATGTGACCAACTCCACATCGTGAAGATGATCAGGGATACTCCCTTTAAATGAATAGATACCGCATCCAGCCATTATCAGAGCTGTGTATAAGATTGAACTAATTGTCTTTAACAATTTCATACTCTTTTATCTTTCTGTAGAGTGTTCGTTCAGCCATTTGAAGCGCTTGCGCAGTCTTGCGTTTATTAAAGTTGAACCTTTCAAGGCTTCGGGTGATGAGTTCCTTTTCAACCTGAGCTGCAGTGAGTTCACCGAGCATCTGAGGATTCAATATTGCAGGAGAATCATCGTTAAGAATTTCATGGGTTTGCTCATCAGGCAAAACTTCCAGAGCAGGATGATATTCCTCGCCAGTGCTCTCCCCAGCAGGTCTGGCGACCAGTCCCTGGTCAAGCTGCTCCTTCATTTCAGCAATTTCTCTGCGTAGCATGAACAGTTGCTGCAAAATAAGCTCTCGTTCAGCCTGGTCCACATTACGATCAAGTTTAACTGGAAGTAGCGGATTAAGTTCAGTTGGGCTTGATTCAGCATTTAGATACCGATAAATCACTTCCGTTTTTATCACTCCCCCTTTTTCAAGGATCACCATACTCTCAATGAAATTCTTTAATTCCCGAATATTACCTGGCCAACGATGTTGGCTCATCACTTTCAGGGCACCCTCTGAGAACCCTTTAAACAGAATTTGATTTCGGATAGCACAGTCATTAGCAAATTTATTGGCCAATATGGGGATATCATCACGTCGGTTACGTAAGGATGGCACTGTAATGGTAATGGCTTTGAGCCGATAAAATAAATCTTTCCTGAATGAACCTGACTCTACCTCTTTTTCCAGGTTTCTATTTGATGCAGCAACAATGCGTACATCCACTCTCATGCGAGTGGATGATCCAACTGGCAAAAATTCTCCTTGTTCGAGAACACGCAAAAGTTTTACCTGTGTCTCCAGCGGAGTTTCACCAATTTCATCCAGAAAAATGGTTCCCCCATCTGCAGCCTGGAAATAACCTTTGCGGTCACTTTGAGCCCCAGTAAAAGCACCTTTTTTATGACCGAACAACTCACTTTCGATAATACCGGCGGGTATGGCACCACAATTAACAATTACAAATGGTTTATGAGCCCTGCGTGAATGCGTATGCAGTGCTGAAGCAACAAGTTCTTTACCAGAACCACTTTCACCTGCAATCAACACTGAAATGTCTGTAGGTGCCACCTGCTCAATGGTTTCGAGCATGGACTGCACTCCAGCAGATTGGCCCAGGATTCCAAATTTTTTCTGTAAAGTGTCAGTTCGACTATTCTCAAAATACATAGAACTACTCATAATATTTATCGTTTCATCTCATTTTCGACCTTTTTGATCTCATCCCTGATCATGGCCGCCTTTTCAAAATCGAGACCTTCAGCCGCCCCAAGCATATCCTGTCGCATGAGGTCAAGGAGCTCGCCGGTGACATATTCTGTATCATATTTCTTAAGACTTTCCTTGATAGCTTCTTCTTTGCTATGCATGGCATCTGCAACACTCGTGATTCCCATAATTTCTTCAGGGGTTTTGTAAATTGTTATCGGCACGATTCCGTGCTCTTTATTATAAGCAATTTGCTTTTCACGACGGTCTTGTGTCGTATCAATCAAGTATTGCATGCTGGCGGTCATTTTATCGGCGTATAGTATGACCTTTCCGGAAGCATGTCGGGCAGCACGTCCAGCTATTTGCATCAATGAGGTCTTACTCCTCAGAAATCCTTCTTTATCCGCATCAATAATGGCGACCAGGGATACTTCAGGTAGATCTAAACCCTCTCTCAAGAGATTGATACCTACCAGAACATCAAATTCACCGAGGCGTAAATCCCGAAGAATGGAGATCCGCTTAATACTATCAATTTCAGAATGGAGATAGCGAACTCGCAAATGATAATTAGTGAGATAATCTGTCAGATCTTCAGACATGCGTTTTGTGAGTGTGACGACAAGAACGCGTTCTTTATTTTCAATGCGTTTATGGATTTCTTCCATGAGATCATCAATCTGACCTTCACTGGAGCGTACATCAATTTCAGGGTCGAGTAGTCCAGTTGGTCTAATAACCTGCTCAATAATTACTCCTTCCGATTTTTCTAACTCATAATCAGCAGGTGTTGCAGTAGTAAAAATGACCTGGTTCATAGAGTTTTCAAATTCAGGAAGTTTGAGAGGGCGGTTATCCAAGGCAGAAGGAAGACGAAAACCATAATCCACCAGATTCCTTTTCCGCGAATAGTCCCCATTATACATTCCACGGAACTGAGGCAGGGTAACGTGGGATTCATCGATAATCATGAGGAAGTCATCTGGGAAGAAATCCAACAAGGTAAACGGCCTTTCGCCTGGTTGGCGACCAGTGAGATGGCGGCTATAATTCTCTATGCCAGAACAATGCCCAACTTCTCTTAACATCTCCATGTCGAACTTTGTACGCTGCTCAATTCGCTGTGCTTCAAGGAGCTGATTATTGATACGAAACTCCTGGACTTGTTCCTTCAACTCTTCTTCTATCTTACTTAAAGCCTTGGCAATATGCTCATCTGTGGTTACAAAATGCCTGGCAGGATAGACGACGCATACATCATCCTCTGAAACGACCTCTCCTGTAAGGGGATCAATTGTCATGATATCTGTAACCTGGTTGCCCCAGAACTCTATACGAATAGCGTTTTCATTATAGGCTGGATAAATCTCAAGTACATCACCCCGGACCCTGAATTTTCCTCGCATAAAGTTGACGTCATTGCGCTCATAATAGATATCAACCAATTTGCGCATGAGAGCACGTTGGTTATAACTTTGACCTTTGTTAATAATCACCAGTGATTTTTTGTATTCCTGGGGATCTCCCAAGCCATAGATGCATGAAACTGAGGCTACTACAATGACATCTTTGCGGGAGAGTAACGCACTAGTTGCCTTTAAGCGTAGTTTGTCAATTTCTTCATTCATCGACATGTCTTTCTCGATGAATGTATCCGTCACAGGTAGATAGGCTTCAGGCTGATAATAGTCATAATACGAGATAAAATACTCAACAGCGTTCTCAGGAAAAAAGGACTTGAATTCACCATAAAGTTGGGCGGCTAGGGTTTTATTATGAGATACAATGAGAGTGGGCTTTTTAACAGCCTGAATCACATTAGCTACAGTGTATGTCTTACCACTACCTGTTACACCAAGCAAGGTTTGGAAAGGAGATCCTGACTTTATCCCACTGATTAATTCTTCAATTGCTTCAGGTTGATCGCCACTGGGTAAATAATCTGTTTTTAGTTTAAATTCTGCCATATTGACATAAAATATACATATATGACAGAGAATCAACACCCAAGAGTGCCAGAGATATTATTTTCTTCTTACTAAAACCTTCCATTTGCATTCACATCAGGATGCCCTAAAATGCTACCTATGCCAGACAATCAAACGATCATCTTCTTCGCGATACTTATCCTCTCCATCATCGCCTTTATCCGAGAGTGGTTTCCTATTGAAGTCACTTCCCTTTTAGTGCTGTCCGCATTACTGCTCTCGGGTCTTATAGATAAGCATCAAGCCATTAGCGGTTTTTCCAATAAAGCCGTTATCACAATTGGTGCCATGTTCATTTTAAGTCATGCATTTACCAAGACAGGATTTATACGCGTTTTTACAGTTTGGTTGGAGAATAATGGTCGGGGTAGAAATTGGTTGGTAACTACTCTATTTATGTTTTCAGTAAGTATATTTTCTGCATTTATCAATAACACGGCTACAGTGGCCATTCTTATCCCAGTTGCCACTGAGCTATCCCATCGCTTAAAAATTAGTGCCTCAAAAATAATGATGCCCCTCTCTTTTGCCGCTATTGTTGGAGGTACATGTACGGTTATTGGGACATCTACAAATCTGATCGTCAATGATATCGCATTTGAAGCAGGGTTTCACATAGGCGTTTTTGAATTGAGCAAGTTGGGTATCATCCTGGTTGCAGCCACCCTGGTATATATCTTGATCGCTCAGAGATGGATTTTGCCTTCACGAGTTCCTGTTTCTGGGCTTACCAAAAAATATCACCTGGGTACCTATCTTACTGAAGTCGTAATCCCAAAGGAATCACCATTGAATGGGCGTAATTTTATGGATTTAAACCTTGGACAGGCCTATGAATTGACTGTTCTTGAAATAATCCGTCGAGGCAATCATATCACAACAAATTTGAGAAACATTGTTCTCAAGGAAGATGATATTCTCCTGGTCCAGTGTTCTGTTGATAAACTTCAATTATTCCGTTCGGAGCAAAAAGTTTTACTCCTGACAGATGTCAAAATGAATGACAACGAATTGGCTGATAATGAAAATATTCTTATGGAAGCCATGATCTCACCCAATTCAAGGCTGGCAGGCTCATCACTTATGGAGGTTGACTTCAGACGTCGGTATGGATTATTCGTTCTTGCTGTTCGCCGCTATCAAGAACTGATGCGGACCAAAGTCGCTCATGTTAAATTGAAGCATTTTGATACTCTGTTAATTTTTGGCTCTAGAACAAGAATGGCGGCTTTGAACACGGATCCCAATTTTATCATTTTGGAAGAATTAGATACAAAGCTTCACAAAATAAAATTTTGGTGGCTTGCAGTGGCTATTATACCAATCGTCGTTGGTGTTGCAGCTCTAAATATCTTATCCATTATGGAAGCATCACTTCTGGGAGCGATTCTGGTAATGGCAACAGGTATTGTACCTTCTCAGGAAGCTTATAAATCCATAAACTGGACAGTTATCTTTTTAATAGCTGCTCTGATTCCTCTGGGAGATGCGATGGACACCATTCATCTGTCAGATAGAATTGGTGGGCTAATTACTTCAGCCAGCAGTCAATTTGGTGATATTGGACTCATTGGTATACTATTTTTTATAACCATGCTGATGACTTCTTTTCTATCTCATACTGCAACAGCGATCATCATGACCCCTCTTGCTATAAAATCTGCTGGTGTTTTGGGTCTTGACCCCATGCCCTTTATCATGACGATTATGTTTGCTGCATCGCTTTCATTCATGACCCCAAATGGATATCAAACTAATACCATGGTTTTCTCACCGGGTGGTTATCGTTATATGGATTTCATGCGGGCAGGTATCCCCTTACACATCATTCTTGGAATCATAGGGGTTATCCTCATTCCAATTATCTGGCCTCTATAGCCTCAACCTCATATATATAGGAACACGCGCTATACAAAAACACCCGAATTAATTCGGGTGTTGAAGGTACTTCACCCGTAATAAAGCATAATTAATTGTTAGAAGTGTTTTGATGCAAATGCACTATCAGAATGTGACTTGAGATATTTTTCGAAGATAATGGCTTTGTCTTCGGTTTCAAAAGTGATCAGTGTTTCGATTACCCATGGTTTATAACTGGCAGTACTTTTTACCTCACCATAATTGTGTTTCACTATCCTTTTAGAAATGTTAGTGGTATAGCCTGTGTAATGTCTCCCAGTGTATTTTTCAGATCGTAAGATATATACATAGCACATAACATAGTCTCCCATAGCCAGCCTGCTCGGGCGTAGTTCGAATGTAGTTGTCTTGGATAAATGTTTCCCGGCTTTGCTTTTAGCTACGCGCGGGGTAGTCTTCGTTCTTCATGTTATTCGAACGAAGCCTAGCGGAGGTGGAGAGACTCGAACTCCCAAGTCCTCACGGACGGCGGTTTTCAAAACCGCTGACTTACCAATTAGCCTACACCTCCAGTGTAGCAGTGTATCATTTTTTCGCCAGTAAATATGGGAAAAAATGCGGAGACGGTAGGATTAGCTGAGCGTCGTCCCTACGGGACTCCCTCGCTTTACTACGCTACGCTCCGTTTCGAACCTATTATTCAAGCAATTTGTGCTTGTTCGAATATAAGATTCTCTGTCAAAAATGCGGAGACGGTAGGATTCGAACCTACGGTACGCCAAAACGTACAACGGCTTAGCAAGCCGCCGCCTTAAGCCACTCGGCCACGTCTCCGTATTGAAAAAGCGCGCAAATATAAACCTGCCCAATCTGAGGACAAATGAAAAGTGAGATGCCCCTATTTCAATTCGTGTTTTGGACCAAATCTCTGGCTGACATAGATAAATGGGGTATCGATAAATGCTACAATAAGTTTTAGAATATAGGTTGTAAGTACTATCTCCCAGACGACGGACATCGGTAATACACTATCCGGATTTAAAAACAATCTTGGAAAAACGGCAAAGGCAAGAATTGCAAATGTAATGGAATCAATTAATTGACTGGAAGCCGTTGAAAGATTATTTCTAACCCAAAGTAATTTTCCTTCAAATTTATTTTTCCAAAAATGGAAGGCCCAGATATCATGCAGTTGTGATATCAGATAAGCAATTACACTCGCCAGAACGATACCAGGAGCAAAACTAAAGATAGTGTCCATTCCCGCAGAAGCACCCCAGTCATTTGGACTGGCAGTATAAGTAATCATAAATTGGGACATGACCAGATAAAACAATGTCGCTCCTAAGCCGATGAATACACCCTTACGAGCTGCTTCCTTTCCATAATATTCTGAAAGAATATCTGTACTGAGAAAAATTGCTCCATAAAGGACATTCCCACCTGTAGCCTCAAAGCCAAAAAGAGTGATGGTTTTAGTGACGAAAATGTTGGCCAGGACATAATTGACAGCAATTAAGGCATAGAGCCAGTTTTTGCCCATTCGAAATGCCATAAGAACCATACCCAATCCAATTAGGGTCTGAATGAAAAATATTAATTCGTTACTCATGAGTCTGATTCCATTTCTTTTCAAGAACTTGTTTCAACGAATCTGGCATTCGTGTTGGTTTCCCATTCATTTTAACAAATGCGTGGATGGTTTTCCCCCGGTTTAATACCTTTTCCGGCTCATCATCATTGACCAGGGTGTAATGAATCTCCATCTTCCCTTTGGGCCATTGTTTTACTTCAGTAATACAGGTTAAATGATCGTCAAATCCGGGTCCTGCGAAATAATCCGATTCACTACGCACCACGGGCATCATAATACCCTCTGCTTCCAGTGCTTTATATGTGAGTCCCAAATCTCGCATCATGTCCGTTCTGGCAGCCTCGAAATATTCATAATATCTGGAGTAGTACATGACCCCCATCTGGTCAATATCTTTATACCGAACTTTAAAGTGATAGCCGTAATGGATCATTCGCCTTCCCAGGCACCCATATTCTCAATCTTATTGATTCGTTTTTTGATCATCTCATCTACGGAAATTTCAGATATAATATTGAGTTCTTCGAGGATAACATCTTTCAGTATCTTTGCAGTTCCCTTATAGTCACGATGAGCACCACCCAGGGGTTCCTTAATGATTCTATCTGCAATTCCCATCTCCAGGAGATCTGTGGCTGTAACACGCATTGCCTCAGCAGCCTTTTTCTTCTGAGTAGCATCTCTGTAAAGAATTGATGCGCAACCCTCCGGAGAAATCACTGAGTACCAGGTGTTTTCCAACATGATAAGTCTATCCCCTACGCCGATACCAAGTGCACCACCGGATGCCCCCTCCCCAATGACAATGACAATAATGGGAACTGACAAATGACTCATTTCAAAAAGATTGCGTGCAATGGCTTCTGCCTGACCACGTTCTTCAGCTTCCAATCCTGGATAGGCGCCAATTGTGTCTACTAATGTGACCACTGGCAAACCATATTTTTCTGCTAATTTCATATGGCGTAATGCTTTTCGGTACCCCTCAGGATAAGGCATACCAAAATTGCGGTACAGATTATCCTTTGTGGAACGTCCTTTTTGCTGACCTATCATGATCATGCGTTGATCACCTATTCGGGCAATACCACTCACAATCGCCTTATCATCACCAAACAAACGGTCTCCATGAAGTTCAATCCAGGAATCACACATGAGGTCGATTAAGTCAAGAGCGTGGGGACGATCAGCATGACGTGCGAGCTCAACCCGCTGCCAGCGAGAAAGACTTTTATTTATCTTGATAGATTGTTCGACGAGTTTTTTTCGAAGTTTTTTAATCTCCTTTTTCATATCCACATTTGAGTCACCGGACATGATTTCCATTTCAATGATCTTTTGTTCCAGATCGTGAATTGGTTTTTCAAACTCTAATACTGTTTTACCCATATTACTTTCCTAAGAAGGCTTTAATAATAATTTCAAAATCAAGGAGAATTGAATGATTGTGGAGATAATAGTTCAATAACGAATACCTCTCATCTTGACTTAGCTGCGATCCCCCTCGTACGGATTCAAGACTGAAAATGCCACGTTTTATATCCCATCCTTTATCCATCAGATCAATTGGGGATCCGACCAGGCTCAACTTTCCCCGAATCACAAGTGGAAGCAAGCTTAAATTACTCCAAAATGAGAGCTGCCCATTGGGCATTTTATAGGTAAAATACGTCTTGCCGTACATTTTTGTTTCAACAGTTAACATTGACTTTGAGCGAATAGCCAAGGCTTGAAATGGTCTCATGAAAAGATATACAAATGGTGATATGAGCATATCTTCCAGTCGCTTGACAATTCGAGAACCGGTATGGAAGTATTTGAAATCCATATCTACAAATTGAACGGTTTGTAAATTTTCAACTGCAGATTTACCAACTATAAAGGACAAGTTACCAGGGACGAGCTTGATTTTCACTCCCTGTTGACTCAATGTAGGTAAATAATCAAATATTTGGCTTAGCTCAACGTTATCCGAGGTAAATATGACATCGTCAATCCGATGATATTGTACCAAGGCCATCAAATCATCGAGATGTCCAACAATTCTTTCATCCTTGTGATCTGCACCATCAGTAGTAACAATGCCTACCGGTGTATAGCCTAGTGCGAGGTTGGTCATCAGTCGTGAAAAGATATCACTGGCACTTTGGAAATCACCAATGACCAAAGTTCGCTGGGTTCCTAATTCAAAATTCTCGGTTCTACGTGAAGAAGCAAATATTCTCCACCCAGAAATCCAGAAGAGAGCTCCAAAATAGCTAATCAACATCACAATTCGTGAGAATGCATAATCCTTGAAGAAGTATGTCAACGTAACATTTATTAGGAAACCCAGAGTCGCCGCAAGAATGGAGCGACTGACTGAATATTTGTAAGTTCTATACAATCCTAAGCTGGTGATAACTGCCAGCCAACTTCCCAGATAGACCGGAAGTACAAAAACATACTGATCCAGTACGTCGAAAGTTCTGAACTTGATGAATATGGCAATTAATGTGATGATAAGCAGACCGCTTAGATCCAGCACATAACCCATGGCATTCTGGCTTAATTTGCTCAGAACGGAGAGAACGTATCTCGTAAAAATGCCAAGGCGTAGCACCCAATGGATAGGAAATCTCCGAGAAGTCTTGAAATGTTTTTTGGCAAAAATATCCATCGCCCGGTAAAAGTGGGTATTAGTATCCCACATGGCAACTTTGGAAGATTCACCCTTGTAATGAATGATGCTTGTTACGGGTGTGTAATAGACCTTCCAGGCGGATTGCCCAAACCTGAAACACCAGTCTAGATCTTCACCATACATAAAGAAAGTTTCATCCAGATTCCCAACTTCATCGAGCGCTTCTCGACGAATAAACATACATGATCCACTAATCGCTTCTACTTCATAGGCTTCATTCGGATCCAGGTGGGTGAGATTATAGCGACCAAACCACCTTGATTTCGGAAATATTTTTGCCAATCCAAGTAGTTTAGTAAAGGCTACCCAGGGTGTCGGGAAACTTCTCCGGCAGGCTAATTGGAGACTCCCATCATCATTAAGGATTTTGCAGCCTAATAAACCAATCTTCTGATCTGCTTCCATCACCTCAATTAGTTTTTGAGGAGTGTCTTCCTGGATCAGAGTATCAGGGTTGAGCAGCCAGACATACTCCCCAGTTGATTGTTTGATTGCCTGATTATTCGCTTTGGCAAATCCCTGGTTATGCTGGTTTTGAATAAGTTTGATTTGAGGAAACTGCGTCTGAAGCATTTCTATGCTGCCATCAACAGAATGGTTATCTACTACAAAGATTTCTGTATCAATTGATTGCGTGGATTTGAGGATACTCTCCAGCGCCTGTTGTAAAAAGGCTTTTACATTGAAATTGACAATAACAATGGAGAGCTTCATAAAATTAGGGTTTTAAAGAGAGAACTTAAATTTTTCCCAACAAAGCCATTAGACGTAACCACCAAACGCGCCAAATTGCCTCTCGAACAATGGCTTTTGACATTTTGCTCTGGCCAACCGTACGATCTACGAATAGGATCGGTACCTCTTTCACACGATCCGGGGCTTTTCTCCAGGCTCTGAAATTCATCTCGACCTGGAAGGAGTAGCCATTACTTCTAACTTTATCAAGATTTAGTTGCTTCAAAAAGGAAACCCGCCAACATTTAAATCCGCCAGTGCCATCGTTCACAGGCATACGGGTAATCATCTGAATATACTTACTGGCGAAATAACTCAGCATAAGCCGTTGAAGTGGCCAGTTTACAACACTGATTCCGTTTAAATAGCGTGATCCAATAACCAGATCATTGGTTTCTATTTCTTTGAGAAATGTCTCAATGACTTCAGGATCATGTGAAAAATCTCCATCCATCTGAACAACAGTATCATAGTCGTTCTCAATGGCGTAGGTAAATCCAGCGATATAGGCTGTTCCAAGCCCCAGTTTACCAGCTCTTTCCATGAGATGGAGAGCTGGGGAACTTTTCTGACGCTCCTTTACCAGATCGGCAGTACCATCTGGTGAACCGTCATCCACGATAAGAATGTCTGTTTTGACCTTAAGAGATAGAACTTTGTCTATAACGAGAAGAATATTCTCTTTTTCATTATAAGTAGGGATTATTGTTAAATTACGCGACATCCATTTCTTCCTTTAACAGAGCGAGTTCTTCATCAATACTGAGGATTGGTACACCCAGCTCTTTGTTCAATTTTTCGCAAATCAGTCCACTCCGCAGAGGTCGAGGAGCTTTCTGATTTAAGTCTACCGTCGAAATTGCATTAATTAAAGCAGAGGACAACCCAAAAGTATCTGCAATTTTTAATGCAAAAGTATAACGAGACACAACCTCTTTTGATCCAAAATGCCAAATACCCCATGCTTTTTGATCTAAAACCAATCTTGTTACCCAGGCCAGACGGCGTGCATAGGTAGGATTATTGTACTGATCATCGACTATGCGAACGGATCGTTCGTTTTTCAATTCATTTACCAGCCATTCTACAAAACTGCTACTTAGGTGTTTCCCATGACCATACATCACATTGGGTCGAATAACTGCAGCCTTTGCACCAGATTCCAATACAACAGTCTCTCCGGCAAGTTTGGATTCTGCATATTTGCCTCTGGCATCACACTGATCTGACTCAGCGTACGGACCGGAATCTCCACTAAAGACATAGTCAGTTGATATGTGAACCAGCGGTATATCCAGATCAAGACAAATATTGGCAATGTATTTAGGAACCTCGGCGTTGACTGCGAAAGCAATCTCATGATCATCCTCTGCCCGATCAACATTTGTATAAGCGGCAGTATGGATAATTTTACCAGGTCTTACTTGATTGATATGCTCACCTAAAGCATTCGTATTATTCAGATCCATTTGTTTGACATGGATATGGTCCAAATCTTCAAATATGCCTGGATTTAAATCCAGTCCAAATATCTCATGGTCGTGGCCATATTCTTGGACAAGATTCTGCCCGAGTAATCCATTAATACCTGTTATCAATACACTATTATTAATAGGACAAATCCTTAATCTGTTTGAAATACTTCAGTATCAAATGTTCTGATGATGGTTTCCATTTGCCGGATATAAGGTAATTTGGCCTTCTCCGGTGCATGGACAATGCCTGAAACAAGATAAATGCGGTCTTTTACTGGTTCATAAAAACCATAAGCAATGAAGGGTCCGCCTTTGACTTCAGATTTTGATTCCCATAAACCGAAATACTTAAAAGCTGAATATTGCTTAAACCAAATCGACTCTGATGTCAAATAATCCCGATTCAATTGTACATCTCTGAGCTTGCGTCCAAAAGTCGAGGCCAATAAATTATTTAACTGATACTCAAGGGTAGAATCACTGGGTTCTGCCCAGGACACTGATAACCACCGATATGGGAAATCACGACCTAACCAGACCAGTTTATCTTTTGGCCGATTTTCGATCTCAACGTAATCGTGCATCATTCTCAGGTAAAAGCCGTATTGGTCAAAGTACTTTTGAGCAAGCTCAAATTGCTCACCTGATCTATAGATGAATGCAGTATTCCGCTCATACATTTTATGCTCGATAAAATTGAAGATTTGATCCTGATTAATCTCAAGTTTATTGCGGAGATCTGCCAGCGATTTACCTACGACAACAACCAGGGCTTGACCAGTTGCATAAGCGTCTCCTTGAAGATAGAAGCCTTTTGGGTTCTCTCGCATATTACTGATAGTAGAATCTGGGAGCATGGACCTGACTTGTGGAGTAACCTTACTTTTTTCCTCAAGACGAGTGAGTATCAACAAATTTTTGTTCAATATATTTGCATTTAAATCATTTGGACTGATTCTTTGAAACGAGTAAAGGGTCTCTGTAGGAGGAGTTTGATAAACTTTGCCAAGCGTTTGTGCCAAAATAGGTTCGCAGGCTTCCCAGTTCCTATCATCACACACTACAGTGATGATATCATCATATCCAATGGCTTTTTCCTTGGGTCTTTCACAAGATCCAAGGGTCAGCAAAAACACTAAACCAATTAGAGAATACTGAATAATATTAATCTTTCTCATGAAGCATACTCCCCTCTTTCACAAATAAAACGAAGCCTAAATTTATTATAGTACATAGTCTCTCACAGTTATTATTTGTCTACTAACTCAAAATCTGCCAGCCCCTCAGAAATTGAGACTGACGCAACTTTTACTCTCACAGGATCACCTAAGCGGTACATTTTCCGTGTACGCCTGCCAGTGAGAGAGAAATTATTCTCTTCATATTCGTAATAATCGTCGGTGAGGTTGCCGGCATGCACGAGTCCATCAACAAAGCTTTCAGCCAGCTCAACAAAAAATCCAAAATTGAGAACACCAGAAATAACTCCTTCAAATTCCTGACCAATTCTTTTACTGAGATATTGGAGTTGTTTCATCTTCATGTGATCACGTTCGGCTTCAATTGCCACTCTTTCCCTCTGAGAACAGTGCTCAGCCAGTTTCTCAAGCGAGACCAGTGACGGTGGAGTTGCACTTGTCTGCTTGACATACTGTTTGAGGAGACGATGAACTGTCAAATCGGGGTAACGTCTGATTGGCGATGTAAAGTGAGTATATGACTTAAACGCCAGTCCAAAATGTCCCTTATTTTCTACGGAATATTTGGCCTTGGTCATGGATCGGAGAGCAACTTTCTCAATAAAATGTCGATAAGGGCTCTCTCTCACAGCCTCGACCAACACCTGGTAGTCCTTAGGTCTCACAGGAGTCTTAATCTTTTGAGGTATTTTCAGACGGTCCAGGATCATTTGCAATTTTGTGATGTCATCCGATGAAGGTGTCTCGTGGATTCTATAAATTCCCGGCAATTTTGCTTTTACATATTTTTCATCCAGAAATTCTGCGGTCACACGGTTGGCTGCCAGCATGAATTCTTCGACCAGGCGATGCGCGGTCAGCCGTTTGGATGGTTTGATATCATGCGGGAACCCAGTTTCATCCAGCATTACGATCGGTTCAGGTAAGTCAAGATCAATACTCCCGCGTGCTTTCCGGTTCTTGAAAAGGACTTTTCGGAGTTTTTCCATTTCAAGAATTTGGTCGGCATAAGTATTTGATTTCCCCAAAATGATTTCTTCAACCTCTTCATAGCTATAGCGCTGTTTCGAATGGATGACTGAACTCATGATCTTTGATTTGATGAATTGTCCATCTCGTCCAATATCCATCAGACAAGTCATACTGAGCCTGTCGATATGAGGTTTAAGAGAGCACAAATCTGAGGCCAATTTTTCAGGTAACATGTGAATGGCCGTTCCTACAAGGTATACGCTTGATCCACGCTTTCTCGCGCCCCTATCAATTGGACTTCCAGGCACCACATAATGGGATACATCAGCAATATGGACACCAAGAGTCCAGCCAGATTTGGTTCGCTCAATCGAGACTGCATCATCGAAATCCTGGGCACTTTCTGGATCGATGGTGAAACATGTGAGGTGTCTCAGATCTGTCCTATGTTCGATTTCATCCTGAACACTTTGCTCTGAATAAGATTCAGCCTGCTCCAATGATTTTGAGGTCCATGTTGTTGGCAAATCATGTTGTTGAACTATTAAAGCGATATCCACGCCTGGATCGCCAGGATAGCCGAGAACGTCTTTAATACTGACAAGTGGCTCTGGATGTCCTTCATCCCATTTAATGAGCTCAACGCTCACCATATGCCCATCTCTGGCTGTGCTTTGTCTGCCCTCATACACAGCAAATCTCACACGAATTCGTTTATCCTCAGGAACAACCCATTCTCCAAAACGATCCTGCTGATAGACACCCACAAATTCTGTTTGATGTCTTTTAATAACTTCAATGATCTGAGCTTCAGGCTTATCACCCCTTTGTTTTTTAAGAATCTGAACCCGGACGAGATCTTTATGAAAGGCGTGCTGCATATGCTGAGCACGAATAAATACTTCACTGCCGTCCTGCAATTCAACAAATCCAAAGCCCCTTGAAGTAACTGCAAGGATACCGGTTTTCTGCTGTTGTTTGGGTTTGTAGGCGTACTGATGGCGACCTTTTTGTTCAATTTTCCCATTACGATATAACTCCAGCAAAAGAATCTTCAGTGTCCGGTAATCTCGATCTTTGATTCGCGCAGCTTTCATAATTGCACGGGGCTTATACCAGCGACCCTGGTTTCGTTGGAAAGTATCCATTATTTTCTTTTCGACTATTGATCGATCCATGAAATACCTCCAGAATATTCAATGTGGAAAAAACTATTACTCAATTTAACTCCTTTATGTGAAGCAAGAATCAGTCTGATAGGACCTCTTCCACTTCGTAATTGAATGCCCAGACCATATCCCTGGAGGGCATCAATATCATTATCAGCATTATGCAAACCAATATCATAAAACGCAAGGATTTGCGATTGGCTCCCAATCATGAGATGCAGGGTGTTCTGCATGCTTATTGTGTTTGGCGACCGTAAATAGGCTTCCTCGTAGCCCCTGACACTATTTACACCACCAAGCGGAACCAGAATAGATGGATCAGATTGTGATGTTGAATGGTTTTGGATGCTTGCCCTGGTTCTTTGTGAGACAAACAGATTATCAACAAGATTGATTTGAGCTTCAGAGCGAAGGGTAAACTTTCTGATTGCCTCCGGTTCAAAATTCATTTCCTGAAATAGCATGGTTTTAAGAGATAGTCCTCGATGCACTTGTGCATTTAAATTCGATTGCCGATATCCCAGACCTAACAAGCGCTTCTTATCAGGTTCCCATTCCGGAAAAAGTAAGGCTCCTTCATGAGTAATAATGGATTCATTCTTTTCGTATGAAAAATGAATGGATCGCTGCCAATCAAGATCCCATTCCAACCCCAGACTAGTTTGAACAATCTGATAGTTACCATTTATGACTTCCCTGCCAAACTGAAAGGTTCCCGAAATGGGCAGCTCAAATATCCAGGGATACCGTAAGCCAAGATTGAAAGATTCAGAATTGGATTTGAGTCGTTCCCAGGAAAAATCAAATGATTTTCCCTTCCCATCAAAATTAGGAATGTTCACATTTATTTGACCATACCAGGCAATCGTGTCTGCAGTACCACTTCTGTTAAAACTAGCTAAGCCCTGGGCTTGCATCTCGGGAAAATTATTAACTTCATAATCCATATGATAGTCACCATTGGAATCCTTAGTCAATTGAGCATCTCTGGACAATTGATATCCAAGATCTGTTATTTTACTTTCCGCGAGGGGTATCTGATTACTGGATATAGTTGATTTCCCCATTTTGAATTCTTTTTTCAGATAGTGCGAATCTTTGTCTTTTAATCCTGAAAAATGGACATATCGAAGTGAGACAGGAATGCCAGGATTGATCCGGGCTTTGATAAAACCCGGTTTTGTTTCGTCAGTTGACAATTCGACTACTGCATCCCAATAACCACTCGCGGAAAATACTGCTAAGCTACTCTCCAGAATAGAGTCAAGCTGTGCTGGTTGAACCATGAGAGTATCAGTTACATCAGGCTGTATGAGCACAAGCTGTATTTGTTGACCAGGCAAAGGTCCCATCAACATAGTTAGTGTATTTAATATGATGAATAGGCGTTTCATTAGAAGTGACTTCTGCCCTCCAACCGCAAATATTGTTCACTATTATTACCCCCACGTTTTTGAATACTGTAGTTCATGGAGATTTGAAACATACTTGAAAAAGTATAGCGGCTGTTTGCAGAATATTTCCAGTTATTACCGGGTTGTCTACCTGAAAATACGGAGTATGGAATCACCTGTACATCTGCCTGTACATCGGAAAGCGATAATTGCTGATCAATTCTACCACGACGCTTGATACGCAGAGAATGATTTGCATAAACGAAGAGCTCTGCATAATCTTTATCTATCTGGTTGTCAGTCACCATAGAGTACTTAAATTCAAGTTTTAATTTTTGTTGCGCAGACATTTTTATAACATGATTTAAATAGGGTCTTGAGGATACCCAATGTTCATGGGCTAACGGATTGTATTCCAATTGTCGTTCTCGAGATTCGAACACAACGCCCAGTTTAGATTGGTTACTGGGATTCCATAAGAAATCAGCTTCTGCACCATGCGACAAATATTCGTTCTCCTCGGTTCCATAGTTATATAATGTGGAACTATTCCTGGTGGATTTTCCGGCATATGCAATCTTGGTGAAGGAGATCGACTGACCCGTTTGAATATCGAAATTCATGCTTAGCAGAGACTGATTCTGGATTGTGGTATTGCTTTGAATCTCCTGTTTTAGTTTGGACTCATAGCCGAACCGACTTTTGAATGCAATTTCATTCATTTTCCCATAATTCTCAGAAGCATATTCCAGTCGGGTTTTATTATCGTATTTCCTGACTTGTTCTTCTCGATCTGAAAAGATGCGTTGCCGAATAAACCGACCCCCGTGCAATGGGATATAATCTTGAATAGCTGGATCAAAACTATAGTCGCCATAGCCTGTATCTACCTCAATATAGTGGTAATCGTATTTGGGGATATGCTCTTCATCCAATAGGTAATGTTCCTGAAACTTTAGTTTACCCTCTAATGCTTTTCCATTTAGCTGAAAATTGCCAAGATAGTACTTCTTCACGGCCCCACTGTCGCTTTGATGCTCGCGATATTTCATATTGAGTTGACCCTGGGAGTTCAAGAAATCACTAAAATGATATTCTGTGACCCAGTCCTGACGCTGGTCAGACCATTTTTTAATATTCTGAGAACTCAAAATAGTCTGATTGGACTGGAAAAGTCTATAATCCAGTCTACGGTCATACTGGATCACAAATTTATGTTTTTCAGAATGTATATAGGATGCTTCCAGGCCTGTAGTCAGATGATCATTTGTAGCATAGAATGTGGAAGCCGATCCATCCTCAAGGTCGAAATTGAATCCAGTTGATATTTTTTTCCGATTATAGACAGCTTCAAAATTATGTTGTTGACTCAGCGTACTATCCAGGTTGGTAAAAATGGCTGAGTAATTAGCAACCAGTGGCGCAGAGAGAGCTGATTTACCCTCAACCTGGACTTGCTGTCCCACGAGGACGTCTGATCGCTTCATCTGTGAGATAGATGTCTTGAGATAATTCTGCTGCCCTAGACGAATATGACCATATCTGAGTCGCTCCTCTTCAGCGATTCTGGCCTTTAGATGCCATCTGCGATAGTATTCTAATGATTCAAGAGCATCGTGACTGACATAACCTGACTCAAAATACTTATCACCCCATCGAAACTCATAATTTGGTCGAGTGAAACCGGTATTGATGTCCCAGGCCAACTTTTGAACACCGCTGGGACTTGTGGCATATAAATTTTTGGTATCTTGAGATAAACCGATATCAAAATTGGCAACAAGTCCACCTGTACGAGCATGGCCAGAAAGAGAAAATATTGATAGAGCTTGAGGCGCTACAAATTGCTGAGTAGGTAGATATTCGCCATTGTCCTCATCAAACACGTAGAACTGACCATCTGCAGCGAGTTCTTTACGATACTGTCCCCTGTCAAGACCCACAAAATTGAAATCTACTGTAAAATGCCCGAGCTGGTCCCCCATATAGATCAAGATCCCAGAATCATCCATATCATAATTACCGTTTGTTGAATCTGGCACTATACCACTGATCTCTGATGTCGCATTGCTGGCACTGAGATCACCAAAGATGTCCTGGAGTTGGTCTGCTTCAACATTTCCCAGGGGATTGTTCTGATCATCCCTGATGTCTTGCCAGGAAGCTGAGATGAAAAATGGCGAATCAGTCCGATTGCCCAAAGCTACTTCCCCACTGATCAGTTGTTTCCCAAATGAGTAAGACGCGAGGTAAATATCAGGTACGTACTCAAATTCAACGCTGATTCTTGAATTAGCTGAAAGAATATGACTCTGGGTAAAGTGTATCTCTGCTGCATTATAATCAATGATGTAGTCATCATCTTCACCACGGACGAGCAGATGATCGTTCAGCTTAATCTTTTCCGAACCAGCTAATATGATGATAAACCTTTCACCATTACTGCCAGATAACCGGTAAGGTCCCTGTTTGCCATCCTTCCCTTGAATTTGGAGCAGATGATACTTTCCATAACTAAAACCTAAAGCACCCTTTAAACTACCCATACTGGAATTGGTCTGGATACTGATTCCTTCTATAGATCGATTTACTTGACCGAATTTTCCATTTTTGAGCTGTAAGTCAATATCACCAATAGAAGCATTCAAAGCTGGGCCATCAATTCGCACCATGACACGTTCAAAATCATTCAAACGCCTCGTATTGCCGATTGGTTGAAGTGGGGAAGTCTTGTCTGTCAACACACCCTGAACAGTATATTGATCACTCAAATTCCCCTTGATCTTGAGATACATACTTGATTGTAATGAAACGCTGGAGTTGCTGGATACTTGAATGCCCCTGGTAATACTTCCCACTGCATCAAGCCCGTGTTCCTCGGTTTTAGTAGATGATTCATGCAGCATATCGGGTTTAACAGTATCCCTGATAGATGAATATTCTGGATACTCAATTGAATACAAACGCTTCAGTTTGAGGGTATCATTTCCCACAATATATGTAATTGTATCAGATTTGGCGCCGACCATCACTGTTATATCTGACCCATATACAGAATCGATGGAACATCCCAGCGAGATGATAAGAAATGTGATTAGACCGTAGATGTGTCTACCAGGTCCTGCTGATAATATGTTTTAATAAACCTAGCATCGTTATTCTGTACAAACTGGTAAACGATAGACAAGTCTAAATCGTTCCATATGACACACCAATTAATTATCTACCAGGAATCTGCTAATATGAGAAAATTATAAATAATATGGGCATAAACACTGATTCCATAACCCCGCGTATAAAAAAGACTTCCCAGGAGGATACCACCAACCACTCTCTGTGAAAATATAGGGAAGCTATAGACTTCCATGAATAAATGGAAGGCGGCAAACACAACAGCAGATAATACAATAGCCAGAGGGACTGAGTAGCGTATATCCATGGCGATACCCCGTTCAAGAATGACAAGAATCGAGCTGATCACCACAAGTCTAAAAATGAGCTCCTCAAAAATGCCAGCACCAATAGCTAAATTGATGTTTGATAACTTTGCTTCCATGGTAATCACCTGTAAGGGTAATTGAGTGAAGAGTTGGAGACCGATAAAAATGAGTCCACCCCAAAGCATACTCTCCAGGAGCATATACACAATATAATTGGCATGGATTCCAGGTTTTTTCTCAATTTTATATCCGCGAACCATCACAATAATGAAGAGAACTGACAAGATACCTGAGACAATAAGTGGATTGGTTAACCCAAGAGATTCAAACAGACTACGTAGCAGAATTTCACCACTATTTCTCAATTCAAAAAAAGAATTCCTGAATAGAAATATTATGCCCATCTCGTAAATAGCCAGGACTGGTAGTGTTAGTATCAGACTATAGTGGAGCGATTTTGAACTGTTAAGATATTGGCGTAATGCAGAGACTTTTTTTGCCATGTAAACTCTTTTGAACCTTTTTGGGCTTCCCTCAGGAACTAATTAGTCATTGAGCTTCAATACTGCCAGGAAAGCATCCTGTGGAACTTCCACACGACCCACTTGTTTCATGCGCTTCTTACCGGCTTTCTGCTTTTCCAGCAGCTTCCGCTTGCGTGTGATATCTCCACCATAACATTTGGCTGTAACATTTTTGCGCAAGGCTCTCACGGTCTCACGGGCAATGATTTTCTGACCAATCGAACCCTGAATCGGAACTTCAAATTGTTGGCGGGGAATCAACTCTTTTAATTTTGAACATAATTTCCTGGAATGGTCATAAGCCTTTTCGCGGTGTACAATTTGGGAAAGCGCATCCACCCTCTCTGTTGCGATAAGGATATCCAGCTTTACAAGATCACCCCTTCGGAAATCTATTGGCTCATAATCAAAAGAAGCATAGCCACGGGATGTGCTTTTTAGTTGGTCATAAAAATCGAAAATGATCTCAGCCAGTGGAATTTCAAAATAAATCTGAACCTTGGATTCATCAAGATAGTGCGTTGATTTATAAATACCGCGCTTGTCAATAATGAGCTTCATCAAATTACCGATATAGGTCGGTGGCGTCAACACTTCAGCAGTGACATATGGTTCATCAATATGGTCAATTTCACCCGGTTCTGGAAGATCACTGGGCTTATCTACCATCGTATGAGAACCATCCCTGAGATTTACTTTGAATTTCACATTTGGTTGGGTCGTGATGAGATCAATCGCAAATTCCCGCTCCAAGCGTTCCTGGACAATTTCCATATGCAGAAGACCTAGATAACCGACGCGAAAACCAAATCCCAGAGCACCCGAGGTCTCAGGTTCCCAGGTCAAAGCAGCATCGTTTAAATTAAGTTTTTCAAGGGCTGCCCTCAAATTGGAATAGTCATCTGACACGATTGGATAGACACCGGAGTAAACCATTGGTTTTACCTCGCGATAACCAGTTAGAGCCTCAGAGGCACCATGTTTGGCTGTCGTAATCGTATCACCAACACGAATCTCGCTGATATCTTTGATGTTAGCAATGATATAGCCAACATCACCTGCTTTGAGCAAATCTCCCTTAACTTTTTTCAATTTGAAATAGCCCAGCTCAGCTACTTCATATTCCTCTTTGCTGGCCATAAAGCGGAGGATATCTCTAGATTTTAACTGCCCTTCAAGGACACGAACATATGCCACAGCACCACGATATGCATCATAGGTACTATCAAAAACCAATGCCCGTAGCGGCAGATCTTCATTCCCTTCGGGAGCGGGAATTCTCTCAATCACGGCTTCCAATATCTCCTGAATCCCAATATCTGCTTTAGCTGAGGCTTGAATAATCTCATCCTCATCACACCCGAGAAGATCAACAATTTGTGACTTCACATTATCAATTTGCGCTGCCGGTAGATCAATTTTATTAATGATCGGGATTATCTCTAAGCCACTTTCAACCGCTAACATGGCATTGCTTACGGTTTGTGCTTCAACACCCTGTGCTGCGTCAACCAGGAGTAAGGCACCCTCACAGGCATCCAAACTTCTAGATACTTCATAACTAAAATCAACATGTCCTGGTGTATCAATCAGGTTCAGCACATATTCGATACCGTCTAAAGCTGAATATTTTACTTGAATCGGATGGGATTTAATTGTGATTCCACGTTCTCGTTCAAGGTCCATATCGTCAAGAACCTGGTTCATCATTTGTTTATCAGAAAGTGTATGGGTCTCTTCAAGTAAGCGGTCAGCTAGTGTAGATTTACCATGATCAATATGTGCAATTATGCAAAAATTTCGAACTTCAGATCTCATCATAGGGCGCAATATACGCTTGATTATCTCGTATCAAACAGGAAGGCAAAATTGAATTTAATTGTTAATCAGCGGATTAGAATTTTAAAAAGAAACTGTTCCCGCCTGTGGATGAGTCCTCGATGCCAACAGTGGCGTCATGTGCATTGGCTATTCGCTTAACGATGGCCAGTCCGAGACCGCGCCCTCGCTTTTCTCCATCGCCGAGTTGGACATTTCTCTTGAAGATCGCTGCTCTCATTTCAGTGGGAATTGGTTTACCTGAATCATCGATTCTAAGAGTTACTGTTCCACCCTCTTCTCTTAAAATTAAATTTATGGTTCCACCATCGGAGGAATATTTGATGGCGTTGCTGATATAATTTTTTGGTATCTCCGAGATGATGGGATTGGCCTTAATAATAAGTGAATCCGGAATATTTGTATTTAAAGTCATCGAGACATGGGATAATTGTGAAGCGAATTCAGCTTTCATGTCCTCTAGAATTGGGACCAGATCGAGGTTCTCTTTGACAATATTTTCGCCAATGCTCAACTTTGATAACACCGTAGCGTTTTTGATTACTTTCATCAAACTCTCAGCGCTACTCTGCAACAATTCGAACATTTCATTACCATCATCTTCTGAACTCAACATCTCAGTAACAGAACTAATCACACCAGCTGGATTTCTAAGATCGTGAGTGATCACATCCAGAAGCAATTCTTTCATACCATTGGCATTGGCGAGTTCATCAGCCAATTCCTCTAGGGCTACGGCTTTTCTAGTGCGATCGATGGTCAAAGCCACCTGAGCAGCAGCGAGATCCAGCAGTCTAACATCTTCTTCTTCATATTGTGTGAGACCATCGTACTCCTGGAGAACAAAGGCACCAATAACATCATCCTTCACTTTCAGGGGTATACCCAACCAGACACTGGGCAACTCTCCAGCAATGGTGACCTGACCACTATTGATCAACTCGCGAATTTCAGTCTGCTTGATATGCAGTGTCCTTTTTTCTACGATAGTTCGTGCCGTGAGTGATCTTTCTGGATCGCAGGGAATACTTTCTGGTAGTTCTGATTTGTAATAATCTCTCTCATAAGGAAAGTAAAGGGTGTTATCCTCTTTGTTTAACATGGCCAGGAAAAAGTTACTGGTAGAAATAATCTCGCTAATGAATTGGTAAATATTTTCCGAAAGACTCGTAACATCTTTAGCCTGTATAGCAGCTGTTGTAATGGCGTAGAGGACATCACGTAGTTTTTGATCTTTTTTAGCTCTTTCTGCTACCTTCTTCTGACGACTAATATCTTCAGTCAATCCCACAAAATGCGTGACAGTTCCATACGCATCACGAATTGGAGAAATAGATACTTTTCCCCAGCTAAGCTCACCATTTTTTTTCTTATTGATTATTTCATCAGACCAAACTGTCCCGCTTTTAATAGTATTCCACAAATTCTCATAGAATGCTTTATCATGCTTACCGGATTTGAGCAGTCGGGGATTTTCACCGATAAGTTCATCAAGGCTATAACCCATTTTGGATAGGAATTCACTGTTGACGTACTGGATATTCCCTTCCACATCGGTAATGATTGTCATCACCGGGCTTTGTTCTACCGCCTGACTTAATTTTTTCAATTCAAGATTCGCAATATTTTGTTCAGTAATATCGAGAGTATGACCAACATTCTTGACGTTACCCTCGCTATCAACAAAAGAATTTGCAGAAATTAGAATATCTCGCATCTCACCGTTTGGTCTAAGAACATCCAGCGAATATTCTTGAGGAGCATCTTTGCCTGCCTGTCTGTCCTCATAATTCTTGATAACTCTGTCACGCGAAGGACCAAGATGTTCTGAAAATATAGAGCCCACCAATTCTTCACGGGAGCGACCAAATATTTCGCATAAGCGATCATTGACATAGACCAGCTTATAATTGTGATCAATAATGTAAATCCCAGTAGCAGATTGCTCAACAATGGCTCTAATATGTGCTTCCGATTCAGCAGCCAGCTTTCGGGCTTTTTCCTGCTCCCTTTTCAATTGTGTATTTTTGATACTCTGTGAAATCAGGTGTGCTACATCCTTAATGACTGCAAACTCACTTCGGAAATTTGGTATACTCAGATTCCAGGTGAAGCCAAGGAGGCCCACAACACGCTCTTCACCTCGAATAATTATCATAAAGCTATCTTCATCCAGGATGGTATTCATAAGCTCATCTGGAATCATCATTTTCTGATTCTCAAGGCTTTCCCGATCTCTCTTTTCAAGATATCGGTTAAAGACCTCCTTTGAAATTCCAGTAGATTGACTGGCAGCAATTTTATCATCATCGGACCAGAGCGCGATCCAATATTTTTCAAAAATGTTTGTTGTAGCAAAGGATGAGTGCAGCAGGGTTGCAATCTCTTCAATGCTACTTGTAGATTCAAGTCCACTATAGATCGAATCCTTTAGACCGAGGAGTTCATTTATTCTGAGCATCATCTGGTCAGTAGCAAATCGGGTTAGCGCAATCCTGATCATCGTCGATACAGCTTGTTCATCAATGGGCTTATGCAAAAATCCATATGCATCGGCGTCCTGGAGAGCCTGGGTAATATGTGCCTCATCCCCATATGCCGTTGCAAAAATAACTGGAACTGCAAAATCTTCGTGAATGAGTTTGGCTGCCTCAATGCCATTCATTTTGCCCCGCAGTTGAATATCCATGAGTATGATATCAGGTTTGGTTTCGGCAGTTAATTTCAAAGCATCAGGACCTGTCCCCACAATACCTACAACACTAAAATCATTCTGTTTCAGGCGGATAGAAAGATCTTCGGCTGATAACCGCTCATCTTCGACTATCAAAATACGGATTTTATGTTGTGATTTACTTATCATTGTAGATTATTCGATACACATTTCAGTTGTTTGAACTGAAATAATGAAAATATCCCAAAAGACTAAACAAATTTTAAATACTGACTACTCTATTTCTGAAGTATACTTGGCAATTCTTTGGCCCGCTTTGCCCTCCCACCCATCAATTGGGTAACCATCGATTTTATCACCCTCTATAACAGAGACAATTTTTGATTCAATAGCCTGGATGTCAAATCCAATCAACGTATTGGTTCCCTTGGAGAGTGTAACCGGTCGGTTACTCGAGTTGCCAATTGTGAGACACTGCACTCCCAGAATGCTTGATTCCTCTTGCAAGCCTTGTGAGTCAGTCACAACAACAACAGCATGCTTCAGGAGTTTTAACAAATCGTGGTAATTTTGAGAGGAAACGAATTGCAGATTGACACCGGGATCAAGCATGACTTCCGGCATATCTTCCAGGATCTGTAAAGTTTTTGGATGTAATATCATGCATATTCGCAGTCGTTCCGAAAGTCTTTCAAGCATGGTGAGAAATGAGCTAAGAAAATCAATATTCTTCAAAATATGGTCGTGGTGCATGGTTAACAGAATATAGCTATTTTCATCCAGCCCAAAACGATCAAGTACGTTACTGTCCTCAGCATAGCCAAGGTTGGCAAATACCGCATCCGCACGAATATTGCCAACTTCAATAATATTTTGATTGTCATATCCTTCTCGAATGAGATTAATCACAGCTTCCTCATTTGAGGTAAACAGATAGGCACTCAATCTATCGATGAGCATATCATTCCGCTCTTCATGGGGTTGATTGTCGAAAGAGCGTACTCCTGCATCGACATGGATAATCGGTATATGCGATCTTGAAGCTACCAACGAACAAGCTAGAGCAGAGTCAGAATTTCCAATAACCAGGACCATATCGGGCCGGTCAATGTGAACTTGATTCTCGTAAGACATCATCATTGAAGCCATTTTACCAATTCCCTCAATCACATTGATATCGAGATAGCTATGGATTGAAGAAAGATGCAATTGATCAAGAATATCCTGATTTAGCTCAGGATCATAGTGTTGCCCTGTGTGGATAAGTCGAATATCCAGTATATCTTCGAAATCCTGAAATGAATTAAGGAGTGCCGATGCACGTATAAAATCGGGACGAATCCCGACAATAATATCAATTTTCTTCATAAATTCTCCAATCAGGGGTCATAACAAGGCTAAAGATAAGCATTCAGGATCATAATTAACATACATTAAAAAATGTACTTCAACGTGAATCCGTAGTGACGCGGATCTCCATAACTCATATATAGCTTATCTGCATAATCTGGAGGTTCCAGTCCAAAGTAAAAACCGCGACTGGCGTAATGTGTATCTAGCAGATTATCGGCCCAGAATGAAATTTCCCATGCTTTGGACCATGAGTATGTGATCCCGGAGTTTATGAGATTATACGGCTGTGAGCGCTGATTATGACTTTCGGAAAAGTAAAATTCATCTTTACCGGCAATGGAAACCCGTATAGATATGTTTGGATTCAAACTGTAGTCAGCCCCCAATCGATATGAATAGTTCGGTGCATGGGCAAAGGCCCTATCACCAAGCATAACATATTGATCAGGTGCTACTTCAAATGAATATGCTTCTGTTTTAGACTCTAACAAACCCAGGGATCCTGAGATCTGAAATCGCTGGTTGATTTCTCGACGAAATTCTAATTCTAAACCGTAAACATAGCCCTCTGAAGCATTCCCAATGTAATAGGTGAAACTATTTGGATCCATGGCATCTTGCTGGCTGGAGAGCGAAACCTGCTGATCCATGCGGCACGTGTAAAAGGCCAGGATTGCAAGCATGCCCTGTTTGGATACCCCTCGGTATCCTATTTCATAATTATTGACGTATTCAGGAGAAAATGGACGATTAATATCAAGAATGCGGGGGTGCTGGTTGATGCCTCCTGCCTTAAAACCTCGTGCTGTGTTTATAAAAGTTGTTTTGCGATTATCAATCTTATACAACATTGCTATTTTTCCACCATTTAGCTGGTCACTGAGACTGAATTGAGTGAATTTGTCATCCTCATAATCAGTTTGGCGTTTTCCAACACGGATATTTGAGGTGAACGTAATTTTCTCTACAGGACTATAGTCTATTTGAGCATAGACCGAACGATTACTCAAATGAAATTCGCTCTCAAGCTCTGACTCATCACCACCAAATAAGTAACCCTCTGCATCATCCATTTCTATCAGGTCTTTATAATACGCTCCACCAATCACATCAAGCTTTTCACTCTGACTGGAATGGACAATTCTCAATTCATGGGTTTTGGTATCGCGAATGCGGGCAACTTTATCAAAGAAGTCATATCTCCAACCTTCAACAGCCGGATTAAAATTGTATGGATCTTCAGCCCAAAATTCATCATTCCCCCAATCACTGTCATAACTATACTCCATCTCTGCATTGGACAGTGTCGTGATTGATTGAATTTCAGTTCTGTTAAATAGCTTATAATTTGCTCTCAACACGCCAGCATTTAAAGTCTGACTATCTTTACCAGGATTGTCCGTATAGGTTGTAAAACCTGCATTGTTGGGACTCCAGGCATCATAGCCATTATCCAGTATCACCGTAAGTAGAGTAGCTTTAAATTCCAGTTTTGGTTGAATGGACCAGATGATTTTCAATCTACCCATCGACTCCAGGCGTTCATTGCTTTTAAAGTCATCGTGATATTCATTGTATTGAAAGCCATTATTGTATCCACGAAAAGCAGCGATACGCGCTTTAAGATTTTGTCTGGTAAGAAGATTAAAAGCTGCCCCTATGTTTAGTGTGCTGGCATTTCCTATTGAAGCAGTGACATAACTATCCTGGTGTTTAGCTGGATCATTTGATTGTAAAATGATAAATCCTGCCAGGGCATTAGGACCGTATATAGATGATTGAGGTCCCCGAAATAATTCAACTCGGTTCACATCAAAGGTCAAACCAGACATACCGATTCCACTCAGGTCAAGATCATCGATGCTGAACCCCACGGAATAGTTTGGTGGACCATCCCCAGCGAACTGTGACCTCTCACCAATCCCGCGGATTTGGAAATATCGTGGCCTGGAACTTCCTCCCGCCCAATTCAGATTAGGGATGTTGTTGATTAATGTTTGAAAATGAGGTTCACTGGTCGATGCAATTTCCCTCTTACTAATGACGGTGATGCCACCGGCTGATTCCAACAGCGATTGTGTTCTGAGAGCACCGTAGACAGCCACAACTTCGCCCTGCAACATAATTGGCACCAGTGCAATGACTTCAGTGATATCCCCTCTTTTAAGTGTTAGACTTTCATAGGCAATGTGCCTGAAGATGAGCTGTGTATCAAGTTCACCATGAATCGAGTATTCACCCAATTCATTGGTAACGGTACCTATTGTTCCAGAAATTATCTCGCAACCTTCTAGCGGTATGTTGGTGCTTGCATCTACTACCCTACCAGTAATCTGGTCTTCTTGTGAAAGCACAATAGACTGAAGCATTAAAATAGAAATCAGAAAAGTTGTGAAGCGGTGCATATTTTCTCCCTACGCTGGCATGATCCAGATCAGGTTCATAGGGTTTGATCTCAGCCCGGCCCCCACGTTAGGGAGTCGCCGGACACCCCGGTATCCGGTGCAATATAAAGTCATGATAGTCGAGAGGGGTATAAAAAATGCCATCCCTGAGGATGGCATTTCTAAATATTTAGCTTTGAAGGTGATTAACCAATAACTGCATCAACCTTGGCGATAATCTGTGGCTTAGGTACTGCCCCAACCAGCATTTGAGCAACTTCACCATTTTTGAATATCAGGAGACTTGGAATACTACGAATCCCATATTTTTGAGCAACTTCTGGATTACCATCAACATCTAATTTTCCAACTTTCAACTTACCATTGTAATCAGTAGCAATCTCGGCAACAACTGGAGCAACCATCTTACAGGGCATACACCATACAGCCCAAAAATCAACCAGGACTGGTACGTCAGACTCAATTACTTCAGCATTAAAATTGCTATCGGTAAATTCTTTCACATTTTCAGCCATTATGTCTCCCTTGGCAATCAATTAAATATTTAAAAACCTGAAGAAGATAAATGTAGCTTCAGGTATGTCAAGAAAATCAATTCATCAAAATAGCTATGCTCTGATCCATCTATATATTTCTGGTAAAGTGATCCGTTTTCCGTAAAGCAAGATGCCTGTTCTAAAGACTTTCGCTGACAACCTGATGCTGCCATACACGCTGACCATCATCAATATAATTGTAGTAAGTACTTGAATATTAGTTGTTTCCCCTATCGCAATTTTGATCATCATAAAAAATGGTGTCACCAGAGGTATATAGCTTAATACATTTACAAGAGTGGAGTTGGGATTCTCTATAACCAGAGTCCACAGTACCATAGGAATGATGGCAATAAAGGTGATGATCTGGATAGCTTGTTGAGCTTCTTGTTCCGAATCAAATAGAGCGCCTACACCGATATAGATACCTGCATATAGTAGATACCCCAGAATAAAATAGGTGAAGTAAAGCAGCCCTATAGCTGGGGTCAAAATGGAGAGTTCATAGTAGTTACCTGCAAAAAAGGAAACCAGTAGATAAATACTTGATTGAGTTAAACCAAGTAATCCAAGTCCCAAAATCTTACCGCCCATGAGTTCATTGTAGCTGACGGTAGAAAGTAATACTTCTATGACCCTTGAAGATCGTTCTTCAAGTACAGCCCTGAGGAGCAATTGTCCCCCCGTAAAAATCCCAAGGAAGAGCAAAAACATAAATATGAAGGGTGCTATATAATCAGCAATGAGTTCATCTGTTTCACGTTCTTCAGAGGCTCCGACTTCAAAATGGGCAATATCAATGTCGAAAAATATCTCATCCAGGACCTCTGCGGATAAATCAAGATTAATCGCTCTCTCTTTGATAAGTAATTCTTTCAGCTCTGATTTAATTATATCAGTTGAACGAAAATTAGAGCTGGATCTAGAATAATTTCGAATCGTTGGATTGCTTAAGAAGTCATGTGGTAAAACAAAATAACCGTCCAGTGTTTTGTCATCGACTAAGGCATCAAACTGTGTCTGCAATGACTCATAGCTACCGTTCGTGACAGCAATTCTGAAAGGGGGAGCTTCTTTGTCTGCAAATCTTTTATCCAGAATATCTGTAAGTTGTTCACCATATCTGGCCGTTTCATCAATCATCCCAAAATGCTTGGTTTCGATACCAGCTCCTGAACCAGCCAGATAGCCAGTTCCCAAAGTGATAACCAAGATGAGTATGGGCATACCAAAAGTACCTATAATGAACCATTTCGATCGAATTCTACGACGATATTCAAACCATGCTATTTTCCAGGCGTTCATTATTGGGAGCCCTTCACGAGGTGAATGAATATTTCCTCGAGTCCTTGCTCAGCAACTCTTACAGTTTTTAAATCGATTGATTTATTCAATGTAGAGATAATTTCCTGTTTTGATTGGGTACCAATCTCAATGTAGATCGACCCATCCTTTTCGATGGAGTCGTATGCTGAGAAACATTTGTGAGTGAGGTCTTCCTCGTCAACTGGGGTAACCTGTAATTGTGGTAGTCCCTCAGATTTCATAATCGTAGACAAGTCCCCTGCAGTAACGAGGTATCCGTGATTGATCAGGGCGACATCATCACATAGTTTTTCCACCTGATCCATCTGATGCGAGCTGAATATGATAGTTTTACCAGCCTGCTTCTTCTCTTCCAATATTTCTTTTAGCAGGAGTTGATTGACTGGATCCAGGCCAGAAAAAGGTTCGTCCAGAACAATATATTGGGGATCGTGAAGTATCGTATTTATGAATTGGAGTTTTTGCTGATTTCCTTTGGACAGTTCACTTACTTTAGACTGAAGGCGCGTACCAAGATCAAAACGCTGGAGATAATCTTTTATCTTCGTATTAGGATCAGAAACATCTCTCAGGTGGGCAAAATACTGCAAGGTTTCGAACACTGATATTTTCTGATACAGACCGCGTTCTTCTGGAAGATAGCCAATCTGGTTTGAGGGAGGTCTCTGACTAATCCCATCGAAAAGGATTGAGCCTGTATCGGGGATGATGATATTCATGAGCATGCGAATGGCAGTTGTTTTTCCGGCTCCGTTTGGACCCAGAAAACCATAAATTCTGCCTGCCTGAATTGTCATGTTCAGGTCGCTAACAGCTGCAATAGAATCATAAGTTTTGGAGATTCCCTGCAGTTCAATCATGTGGCAGCCTTCTTTTGTTGAGTAAATGTTTACAGAGTCTGTCTTTAAATGCTTCTCTCACAACGAATTTGACGAAATTCACGAAAATATTTAATGCTATTTCGTAATATTCGTCAAATTCGTTGTGAAAACCGGTAATAGCATCTGCTTAAAACTAACTTTATAGACAAACACTAATTATGATTAATTCTGACAAATTTTCGTTTGCCTGCTTTAATCACAAAACTGCCTTTGATATTAAAGGGGAAAAATTCATCCTGGATTTTCTTATTATCAACACTTACGGCATTCTGCTTAACGAGTCTACGAATCTCCCCTTTACTGGCAAATAGGCCACTCTTATCAAGCAATGACAATAAGGTTTCATCATCGGAATCTATAGTCAGCTCTGGCATTTCATCTGGAATGTCTTTTTTAATGAACAAGTTGTCAAAAGCCTCTTGAGCAGCCATTGCAGCATGATCATCATAATAGACTTTGACGAGTTCCCGACCAAGTTGTCTCTTGAAATCTCTGGGATTTGCCCCTGATTTCATCTTGGTATCAATCTCCTGAATCGCTCCCATTGACAGATTTGTCGTAAGCGTGAGGTACTTGACGATCATCTCATCAGGAATGGACAAGACCTTTCCAAACATATCTGCCGGTGTATCAGATAGTCCAATGTAGTTATCGTAACTCTTCGACATCTTTTCTTTGCCATCAGTACCTTCAAGAAGAGGTAAGGTCATAATGATTTGTTGGGCTTGGTTCGATTTTTTTTGTAACTCTCGTCCCATGAGGAGATTGAACAATTGATCCGTGCCACCCAATTCAACGTCAGAATGCAAATACACGGAGTCTTGCGCTTGAGCTAGAGGATAAAGGAATTCATGTACTGAGATAGGCGTACCGCCCTTATATCTTTGCGAAAAGTCATCTCGCTCCAGCATTTGGGCTACAGTAACCTGTGCTGCAAGTTTTATAAGCTCAGAGAAATTCATGCTATTTAGCCAGTCCGAGTTATGCACCACATCAAGTCTATCCGCATTAAGAATGATAGAAGCTTGCTCAAGATATGATTTGCCGTAGTCTCGAGCTTCATCCAGTGTGATGCTGGGTCTGGTTTTATTTCGGCCTGTTGGATCACCGATAGAAGCAGTGAAATCACCAATAATTAGTATAGCCTGATGTCCCAAATCCTGAAATTGTCTTAGTTTACGAAGTACGACTGCATGACCAATGTGTAGATCTGGACGACTGGGGTCAGCTCCCAGCTTAATCTTCAGTGGTTTCCCTGATTTTGTTGATTTCTCAAGTTTTTGTTCAAGACCCTCTGGTGATACAAAGTCTTCTACGCCACGTGAGACTACATCTATCTGTTCTTTAACGGGTGGAAATTTCACTGTCTTTCTCCGAATTAATTATTGGCTGAGTTTTCTTGCTCGGTCCATTTCGCGAGTTGCATCACGCTTGAGGGCAGTCTGACGTTTGTCATGGACATTCTTACCCTTTGCCAGGCCTAATTCAACTTTCAGTTTGCCTGCTTTAAAATATAGGGAGAGCGGTAATAAAGTATAGCCTTTGGCCTCAATTTCATGACTCAATTTCCTGATTTCTTTTTTATGCAGTAACAAGAGACGTGGTCTGGTAGGATTGTGTTGATCATATTCATTGGCAGTTTCCCAGGGTGAAATGTACAAATTTATCAAGGAGATGCTGCCGTTGCGCGGCCTTGCATAGGCATCACCCAAGTTCACCTTGCCAGCCCTAATGGACTTCACTTCGGTACCCTGCAGGGAAATTCCAGCCTCATATTTTTCTATTATTTCATATTCATAGTAAGCGCGTTTATTACGCATAACCAGTTTTATATGCTTATCGTCGTTCATGCCGAAAATTTATTCTCCCCATACCTGATAACAACCCCGCTTTTTCGCATAGTGCTACCAATTGAACTTCAAAACGATTTGCAAATTTCATGGGATTATATTGTGCCTTACGATATTCACTTGTGAACCAAAACCAAGCTTTGCTTCTAATTTTAAGAGTTTAGAATTGAAAATGATGATGAAGTTATAGTTTAGCTTAATGGTTAATTGGTTTCACCTCTAAAGGAGAGCTTTAATTGGAATAATTGATCAGTATTCAGTATCATTTCGTCCTTTTATTGCCATAATCCACCCTATATAGTAGGTTTATTTAGTTTCGATTTGGTTCCATATACACAGAAAAAAAGCTGGTTGAGATACTATTAATCCCTTGATGATCGTGTAATAAGGGATTATAATTAAAGTAATGGTTCAAGTGATTAACGTTGTTTTATTATAGGGTGAGTGGAATATGCCAAGGGAAGCCATAAAAAAACTATACTATTCAATTGGTGAGGTCAGCGAAGCAACTGACTTAAAGCAATACGTTCTACGCTATTGGGAATCTGAGTTTCCACAATTATCCCCTGCTAAAAACCGTGCTGGTAACCGTACATATCGTGAAAAAGACATTGAGCTGGTCAATTTTATTAAAACCTTACTCTATGAAAAAAAATATACTATTGAGGGTGCTCGTCAGAAGTTAAAGGAGCTCCAGGACAATGGTTTAGCCCTCAGCATTCTTAGTCTTGAAGATCCAATACCTGCACCCCCTGCAGCAGTTGTTGAGTCTGAGTCAAATATTAAGAGACCAAAATCATCTGTGTCACCCCAGGCAGCGATGACACCAGCGAGCTATAAGAAATTTTTAGTTAATCTGCGTACCGAACTAAAACAATTGATCGAGCTCATCGACTCATAAACTTGTTTTATCCCTCTAAAGCTCCTTGATTAGGAGTGATTCAATTCTTTAATTAGGCCGCTTCGAAATTGGATGTTTCTATGAACAGATTTTGAAGCTGATAAACCCGGAACGTGGCGCAGCCCGGTTAGCGCGCTTGACTGGGGGTCAAGAGGTCGGGAGTTCAAATCTCCCCGTTCCGACAAAAGAGTCATCTTATTTTGAGGTGGCTCTTTTATTTGTAGAAACGCGGAGGACGTAAAGCGCGCAAAGTGAATAAAGTCGCTCTTACCTATCTCCCTGCCTGACTGGCGAAGCCCGTAGTACGTAGACTAATTCCGACTCCATTTAACCCTGACTTTTTTTTTTTGGGGGGGGGTTATCTTGCCGCGAAGAGCGCAGAGACAGCAAAGAATATTATTTAGATTGACCAGCGTGTCTCTAGATGTGTGTCGCTGAAAGTGGTATTAATTACTTAACTAATTCGCCTGCCTCATATGTTTCTTCTAACCATAAGTTGCCCTTTTCATCCCACTTTTGAAGAAGACCATCATATTTGCCATTCTTACGCGTGACTTTTGACTTTAGCTGCCCGTTTTCATGATACGTTTGAAAGAGACCCTCTGGTACGCCATTCTTAAATGTTTCTTCACTCGCTAAATTACCTTTTTTATCCCACCTTCGCGAAAGACCCTCTATTTGACCATTACTCCAGTTGATTTCACCCTTAAGTTGCCCATTATCATGCCACCGTTGAGAGAGACCTTCTTGTACTCCACTTTTATAGTTCGCTTTTTGCTTGGGTTGACCATTTTCGTAATACTCCACAAAGAGACCATCTTGTACATTTTCTGTATACCTAACCTCAACCTCTAATTTACCATTTTCAGCCCATCTTCGATGGAGACCATTTCGTTTACCGTTCTGATATGTTTCCTCAAAATTTAATTGACCAATTTTATACCACTGTCGAGAGAGACCATTTGGTTTCCCATTTTTAAAGTTTTCTTCCTTCTTTAATTGACCACTATTAAACCAGTGCTGAACGAGACCTTCTCGTTCACCATCTTTATAATTGGTTTTTGCTCTGAGTTGCCCATCTTCGTAATACTCGGTTGCTTGATCACCCAGTTCTGTTGTCTCTCTCTTAATTTGACCATTTTCGTACCAGCCCTGAGAGCTCCTTCCGATACCGTCCTTAAGAACGGTTTTACCCCTCAATTGGCCATTTTTATATTTTTGAATCAACAAACCACTAAATGGTTCATCTGAGTCAACTTTGTAAATTACCCCATTCTTCACGGCCATATTTTCACGAGCTAATATTTCTTGTGTCGAGCCATCTTTTGAATAGAAGATATAATCACCAACCAGCTTACCATTCTCATATTTTACAGAAAATAACGTTTCACCCGTTTGGTACAGGGTAAAGACTTCCCCTGTGTAGGGTGAATCAAATCCCGTTTGGTAAACTAGATCATCTTTTTCTACAAGTGTAGATACATCTACAGATTGAGTATATCCTAACGTCATTAGTAAAGGCATTAATACTAATACTATTTTTCTCATGAAAGTAACCCCCACATATGTTTATATATATTATGGCCTTAAGATAAGTAATAAGGGTATAAATGGTAGCCAATTAAGTAATTCTGAAGTACAATAATTGGTAATATGTCATTCACGAAGAGGAATAAGAAGGCAAAGTCTTTGGGACCGAGGTTAGGTATAAAACTTGTAATTCCTTTTCTTTGTGAGTGCTTTCTTATGCTCGATACTCTTAAGAGCATATTCATGGAACATATTGCCAATATTCGAGTAAATTAATAACACCAATTGTTAATAGCATTCGTTAGGAATAAAACAATTAATTCAAAAGGAGATGAAGATGACTCTCAAGGAAAAACTAGAACTGCTATGGAAATACCTGCTTCTGGCTGTGATCGTTTTTGGTTTGGCCCAGATTGGTAGAACCCATCACCCGCGCATGATCGATTATGATTGTTCTTCAAAATCAGGCCATGATATGATGTGGTTTGGTGGTGGTGGTGATCATGATTTTGGTGAAATGGATGTTGATGTGGAAATAATGAAAATGGGCGATGGTGATTCCACCATTACAGTTATTGTCAACGGGAAATCTATGAGTCTGGATGATCTTAAAGAGCTTGATGAAAATGTTTTCATCAAAAAAATAAAACACGATGGTAGCCGGAAAGAACATAAAGTAAAGATCATCAAAAAGAAGATATCTGATCAGTAATAATTTATTGCGTAAAAAAAGGCGAGTCATACTCGCCTTTTTTATATCTCTGATTATCTAATATTATTTAGAATATACAGCAATCGCTGACATCACTTCACGCTCCACCGTCTTCCCTGCCGGTCGATTAAGTAAAACACCATTGACCACCAGAGCTGAGGATCCTCCCCCATCAAGGTTGATTGCATCTTCACATCCCAGTTGCTTCATAATATGAGCAAGCTCAGGTAAATCAACGCCGCGACTGATTAACTGTCTGCCATCTACCAATAATAGGATAAGATCACCTCCAGGGGTCACTCCCGCGGCTGTACGGGGATGAACCTCGGGTATACTCGTCCCAAAGAAAACTTCCTCATTTATAGGAATAAACACTTGCCCATCACGCATGAGTATGGGACCTCCACCTAGAACATCTCGATAAGGCCACAGTTTACGATGAATCATATCTGCACGTTCGCCTGGTTCGCCTGGAACGTTGTCAATTCCCTGCTTCCAGCTGAACACAGAATCTCCATTCGATGAAACCCAGTTTATATCAACAGCATTGTTTTCATTAAATCCAATGGCTGATCTATGCAGATAAAATCTTGCTTCACCACGTAAAACTGAAGATGTAGCAGCATGTATCATTTCTCCATCAACCTTTAATAATCCAACATGTTTAGCTGGATTTAAGTCCATCCTGAAATAGCCGCCATTAATGACAACAGGGGCACCTAGACGCTGAGCAAATTCTGTAACCGTTTCTCGGCGATCCGTGTCAGCTGAGACTTCAACTCTGCTCTCTATTTCTGGAAGCATTTCTTGAACCCGGACGTACCAAGCACGCAGGTTTGCACCTACATGGATCGACTGGTACACTGAGATACCCTCGGCCAATTCTTGATTAATTGAATCAATAGGAGTCCACTTAAGACCAAGACCTGGATATTCAGCTTTGGAATTAGCAGAACTGTTGCACCCCAGGAGCAAAGCAATGATAAACACAAAAGTGAGGAGTCTATTTAACATGAGGAGGAATATAGTGCGATTATGTCTAATTTCGTAAAATGTTTGTTGGTTTAGCTACTTTTTTTGGCAGAATTGATCAGAAATACAGCAATAATGGAAAGTGAACCACCAAAGACAATATTCCATTTTAAGGGCTCATTTAGAATGAGCATACTAAATATGAGAGCACTCAAGGGAACCGTAAAAATAAATGCAGATGCCTTTTCAGATCCAAGTCTGGAAGCCGCTATAAAAAATGCTGTAGTAGCAAAAGCCATGGCCCCAACAGATACAGATAAGAGGTTCAACCAAAAGATCATATCGAGATCGAATACTGAAAGCAACTGTGATGTATCAACAAAAAATAAGGCGAGGACGGAGCTAAGTAGATACAGCCAAAAACTGTAAGTCAGTGTGCTCATATGACGATTAATTCTAGAAGAGATAAAAGTGAGAAAAGCCCAGGTGCCAGCGCACAGCACAAAATACTGATTTCCACTGCTTAAAATGGCTGACCACCCCTCCTGCCAGAAATTTATAAGTATGGTCCCGCCAAATATCCCCAATAAAAGTCCAGCCAGTGAACGACCTCGGGGTAATTTTCGTCTCACAATGGATATCAACAGGAAGGTTAGCAGTGGGTTTAAGGTTGTAACAAGAACTCCGCCACCACCAGCCGGTCCTACTCGTGTCCCTGTAAAATAAAAATGGTTATATAAGACTAAAAATACAGCGCTGGCTACCATTGAAGGCAATCCTGCTAAAGTGATTCGCCACTCTGTCTTTCTAACCCACAAAACTAACCCCATGAATATTCCTGCAATCAGAAAGCGCCAAAACATCAAAATTGGAATACTAGTATAGGTGCCAAGAATTTTGCCATTGGTCCATGATAGTCCCCAGAGCGCCATGGCAATGATCATAATAATGTATAGAAAGGTATGTTCTGATCGTTTCATCAAAACATGTTAATTAGCAGATGCAATTTTCCTGCACCTCTTTGTGTTACCTATATATAAAAAAGTCCCCACCAATTTCTCGATGGGGACTCCCGTTTGATTTATGAATCAGAATTTATTCTGATGCAGCCACGTAACGCGGATATGATGGCACAAACATATTCTTTTTTACCCAGGCCTTTATATTCTCTGGTCTCTCAACCCTCGCCAGCCCTTCATCAAAGGCCATTTCGCATATGGCTACGGCAATAGTCATCGATATCTTGCGAATTTTTCTTAGATCTGGATACACGGTTCTCAGGGCAAGTTCCTCTTCAGTTACCATATCGGCCAGTGTCTTGGCAGCCATGTAAAACATGGCATCGGTTACTTTTGTGGCCTGGCATAAAGAGGCACCCAAACCAACTCCAGGAAAAATAAACATATTATTTCCCTGGCCAGGAACGTAGATCTTACCACGCATCCTGACAGGATCAAAAGGACTTCCACTGGCAAAAATAACTTTGCCTTTGGTCCATTTATAGGCCTGCTGGGCAGTACATTCTGATTTTGATGTTGGGTTGGAAAGCGCGAAGATGATGGGCTGTTTCGAGTAGTTGAGCATCTCTTTAACGATTTCCTCAGTAAAAGTCAGGCCTTGGCCACTCACTCCAACTAGAATAGTAGGCTTAACCGCCTTGATCACGTCCATGAGATTGTCAATGAGTGCCTCATCCCTGGCATAAGGAACTTTATGATCCTGGAGTGGACGCGGTCCATTTTTAACCACCAAACCCTGACTATCAATCAACCAGAAAAGCTTTCTGGCTTCCTCTTCCGTCATACCGCTTTCTTCAACGATACCAGCCACAATCATGTCGGCAATACCAACTGCAGCTGATCCGGCCCCGTAAAATATGATGCGCTGCTCGGAGAGTTTTTCCTTCTTCATGCGCATTCCGCCGAGCAAACCGGAGAGAGCCACTGCTCCTGTCCCCTGTATATCATCGTTAAAACAGAGTACTTTATCTCTGTACTTATTTAGAAGTGGGAAAGCATGATCGTTGGTAAAATCTTCCCACTGAATCAAAGCCTTTGGCCATCTATCCTGTACCGCATTGACAAATTCATCAACAATTTCATAGTATTCGTCATCGTGAATACGTTTTTGATTAAGACCCAGATAGAGTGGATCATTCAACAAGTCTTCATTATTGGTTCCTGTATCCAATAGAATGGGCAAAGTTTTGCATGGGAATATACCACCACCAGCAACATACAGTGCGAGTTTCCCGATAGGTATACCCATTCCATTAGCACCAAGATCCCCTAAACCAAGAATTCGGGATCCATCAGAGATGACAATAATATCAATTTCATCCTGATTCCAGTTTTGAAAGATTTCACCGATTTGGCCTTTGTCTTTGGCACTGATATACATACCGCGATTCTTCCGATAGATGTGACCGAATTGCTGACAAGCTGCACCAACAACTGGGGTATAAACGATGGGGGTCATCTCCATCAAGTTTTCACTCAATACTTTATAATAGAGAGTCTCATTCCTATCATGCAGACTTGTAAGAAAAACAAATTTCTCTAGTGGATCTGTTTTGCGTTGATAATTTTCTAGAACTCTGACGACCTGCTCTTCAATATCAACCACTTTGGGAGGAACCAGTCCGCATAAACCCAGGGCATGACGTTCTTCCTCTGAGAATGCAGTGCCTTTATTCAATAATGGCTCATTTAAAACATCTGTGCCTCTGACGATTACCTCGAGTGGTTCATCTGGACTTTCCATCTGATAACGACGCTTTTTTACGATTCCCATGATCTTCCCCTTATTCAAACTATTAATAAACATTAAGGGACACAATGTGCCGAAGTGAACCCTTTGCTAGTATTGATCTTTCATGCTGGCATAATTATGCAAAAATGATGCAAGCTTGGCACTATTCATGCAAATATAATGGCCATGTTTAAAAATATTTTTGCACCCCCCTCAAAATGTTCACATTTCATATAATTGGAGGAAAAATGGAAATTAAAAATCGATGGTTTGTTGTTGTTGGCGCTATTCTGATCCAGCTCGCTCTTGGTGCGATCTATGCCTGGTCTGTTTTTACGCCATCGTTAGTTGAAGCCGGTTGGACCAAAGCGATGACCCAGGGGGTTTTTGCGACTGGTTTATTCTTCTTTGCCGTTGTTATGGTGATAGCTGGTAGAATAATGCCCAAACTGGGACCCCGCAAAGTCGCAATGGCTGGTGGATTTGTACTTGGATCCGGTTACTTGCTGGCTGGATTATTTGGCGGGACCAGTTTTATTGCCCTACTCATTTTTATCGGAATAATTGGTGGAGCAGGTATTGGTCTGGCCTATGTGGTTCCCATCGCTGTTGGTATGCGCTGGTTTCCGGATAAGAAGGGTCTTATTACCGGTTTAGCCGTTGCTGGTTTTGGTTTTGGAGCGACTCTGTGGGTTAAACTAGCCGGTTCCTGGGGAACTCTGATCGCGGTCTATGGTCTCAGCACAACATTCACTGCTCTGGGTGGTATTTTTATGCTTATGATTTTGTTAGGCGCTATATGGATGGTCTTTCCACCTGAAGGCTGGCTACCGGCCGGCTATACCCTTCCAGTAGCGGCAGATGGATCCACAGACACTGGTGAAAAAGATTTCAACAGTACTGAGATGCTTAAAACACCCCAATTTCATTTCATATCCATGACCTTCGCATTCGGGGCCAGTGCAGGCCTTATGAGTATTGGACTCATGAAACTCTTTCCCATGGTAGCCCTTACCGGAAACGGGATCGATGTTACAGCGGCCAGTGCCATAGCCGGAACTGCCATGGCAGTTTTCTTTTCATTGGCAAATGGTCTGGGCCGGATCGCCTGGGGCGCTATTAGTGATAAGCTTGGCCGGAAACGATCAATCATTATCATGATGGCCACACAGGGTGTGTTTGTGATCCTGTTCCAGTGGATGGCTGGAACACCCTCGTTACTTTACCTGGGTGCCACCCTCATCGGTTTTAACTTTGGTGGAAATTTCTCACTCTTCCCTACTATTACAGCTGATACTTTTGGCGCCAAGTTCATTGGCCAGAACTATGGCTGGGTATTCCTGGCTTACGGTTTTGGTGGTATACTTGGACCCATCATGGGTGGCTGGCTCGGAGACATGGGTAACTTCCCACTGGCCTTCACCATTTGTGGTATACTCTGTTTAATTGCTGCAGTTATCATGTCACAGATAAAGCCTGCCGTAAAAACAGCTTAAGCTCAGCAACGCTAGCACCTATTTAAAAGGGGCTGTCTCATAACATGAGATGGCCTCTTTTCTTTTTAGCCACAGATTCACACGGATTTTCACAGATTTGATTAACATCCCTGCTCAAGATAACTTGTATACTTTTAAAAACTGAAATCAGGAAGTTATTGAAGCCAATATTTTTGAATTCTGAAGTCCGGTAAGTTCAACTTCTACAATCTTATTCAGGGCAAGATTAGACTGATCTGCGATATGTACTTTTAAATAATTTTCTGTCATACCTGAGAGCTCACCATTTTTTGAGCTTTCAAGTAATACCCGCTTTGACTGGTTTAACTGTCTAAGTGCAAAAGCTTGGTTCTTACGCTCTGATAGCTCAGTCAGGCGTTTGTTTCGAATCTTACGATCTCTCATGTCAACTTTACCAGGCAAACTGATAGCTTCCGTATTGGGGCGCTCTGAATAGGTAAAAACGTGGAGATATGAAATATCCAATGATTCTATGAGAGCACAGGTCGCCTGGAATTCAGCTTCACCTTCACCTGGGAAACCTACTATGACGTCAACACCGATCCCGGCATCGGGGAGCGTAGATCTCACAGCCCGTATTCTATCGCGATAAAGGTCAACTCCGTATCTCCGTTTCATGAGACTCAGGATTTTGTCCGATCCCGCTTGCAATGGGATATGAAAATGCGGGAGAATAGTTCTGGATTCTGAAACAAATTTTATGATTTCATCTGTAAGCAGGTTGGGCTCAATGGATGAGATTCTGATGCGTTCGATTCCCGACACCACATCAAGACGCTTCAATAAATCAATCAGCGTTATTGCGTTAGCAAACCGATAATCACCGACATTAACACCTGTGAGCACAATCTCCTTGACTCCCTGCGAGGCAATCTCCTGAGCCTGATTCACCAGAATGTCCGGATCTATGCTACGACTTATCCCTCTGGCTAAAGGGATTGTACAGTAGGTACATGGGTAATCACAACCGTCCTGTATTTTTAAAAACGAGCGGGTCCGATCACCAACGGAATATGAAGGGATACAACCGTGTATTTCATCGATTTCACTGTCTTGAATGACCAGGGGTGTGTCTTTATCGGACTCAAATTCCAGATGCTTGAGAAGGTTAAATTTCTCCATCGTCCCCAAAACAACGTCGACCTTGGATGTTGCAACAATATTTTCAGGCCGGAGTTGAGCATAACAGCCAATCACAGCCACTTTTGAATCTGGAGACTGTCTTTTGGCTTTGTTGACTATTTTACGGAACTCGCGGTCAGCATTCTCAGTCACTGAACATGTATTAATAACATAAAGATCAGCTGCCTGATCAAAATCTATCTTTTCATACCCTGCGGCCTCGAATTGTCGACCAATGGTCGATGTCTCGGCGTAATTAAGCTTACAGCCCAGTGTGTGAAATGCGACCTTTTTACTGGTGTTTTTCATCGTCTTATAATAGACGGGACTTTCCCAGGACAAAATGGTTTGTGGTATTGATGCTCTAGTCAGTCGGATAAGTATCCAGCAATTTCTCTAGACTGCGAAATCCAAACAATTATGTGAGAGATCACCCGATTTCTATTTGAAATTCTTGACTCTAAATTATTTTGTTTAACCAATATACTAAGGAGTTAATATGGATTTATTTTCGCATTCCTGGCTTCCTTTCTTCTACCTTTATGGTCTAGGAGGAATCCTATTTGTTGCAGGAATTACTATCACTTTAAAAGCTGGATCATTTGATCTGAAACGTAGTTCCCATAAGAAATGGATGTGGATATTACTCTTTGGCTTTGTCTGGTATATAACCATGCACGCATTGATGACCTGGGCCGCCCTTGGAGTCATCTCACCATATACTGTGCTTTATACGCTGCTGGCCATGGTTGGCATATTTATCGTTGTAACGTTGAGATTTAAAAAGATTGTAGGAGCAGGATAATGCAGACATTCCATAGTATTGGCTCTACTACTGACTGGGTTGTGATGGTAATCTACTTCTTGGCAATTATGCTTTTTGGAAGTTATTTCAGTAGATATACAAAAAATACATCTGATTTTTTCTTTGGTGGAAGACGATTCTCCTGGTGGTTGATTACCATGTCGATTGTAGCAACTGGTGTTGGTAGCCACAGTTTTGTAAAATATTCTGCAAAGGGCTTTGAACACGGTATCTCATCAAGCATGACTTATTTGAATGATTGGTTTTTTATCGCCTTTTTTATGTTTGGCTGGCTTCCAATCATTGTTTATTCAAAGGTTAGATCCATTCCTGAATATTTTGAAAAGAGGTTTAGCCCATCATCAAGATTTTTAGCTACTATCCTCCTACTACTTTATATGATTGGCTATATCGGCATCGGCTTCCTCACTCTCGGTAAAGCCGTTATACCTATGCTACCACCTGATTTCACCTTACTGGGAATGACCATACCGGTAACCCTGATGGGTGCCATCATTGTTATCGCTATAATTACAGGTATCTACATTACATACGGTGGTCAGACAGCGGTCATCTTCACGGATTTATTACAGGGTTTTATCTTAATCTTTGCTGGTCTTCTGCTCTTCTTTTTTGGAATAACCTATCTTGGCGGATTTGATATTTTTTGGAATCTCCTGCCTGCTGAGTGGAAGTTACCACTGGCAGACTTTAATCAGCCGTCCAATTTTAATTTTGTGGGGATATTCTGGCAGGATGCTATTGCAGGTTCGATTGGATTCCTATTCATGAACCAGGGGCTTATCATGCGTTTCATGGCGTGTAAAAACGTCAATGAAGGCCGTAAAGCCGCTGCCATAAACATTCTCTTCGTGTTACCGATTTCAGCTATCGTGGTTGGTAATGCAGGTTGGATTGGAAAAGCAATATCAATAACAAGCCCAGATGTTATCAGTCCATCTGTTTCTCCAGACCAAATATTTGTCGTAGTTGCAAATATCATAGCTAGTCCGGGAATGTTTGGATTTATTATGGCTGCGCTCACTGCAGCTCTGATGAGTACAGTTGACACACTTATCAATGCAACAGCTGCAATTTATATCAATGATGTCCATCGCCCAATCAAACGCTTCCTCGACAAAGCATCGACTTCTGTTAAGGAAAATGATCGCAAAGAATTGGTCGCTGCTAGATATGCTTCCATCGTGGTTACCACGCTTGGCGTTTTAGCTGTTTTAGCTTTTAAAAACTTTCCAACCGTTTACGAAGCACATGGATACTTTCATTCAACCCTTACGCCTCCACTGGTTGTGGGAATCTTCCTGGGGGTATTTTGGAAAAGATTTACAGCTTCAGCAGTTATAACCACTTTTGTTGGCGGCGTAGCTCTTATGATTCTTGGAGCCAGATACCCTGGTATCCTAATCGCACCATTTGATCATGGGATTGAAATGAATGCATCACATCCCTATTCTTACATTCGTGCACTATATAATACACTGGTTTGTTCCGGTGTGGCTGTCGGTGCGGCTCTAACTACCCGCTGGCAGATTAGCTTAATTTCCAATATACGTGCAAAATCTAATGCCAAGATGATCATGAATGTTATGCTTGGTGTTATAATTCTTCTTTTTGCCACTGTTCTCTTTGGTGGATTTGGAATGAACACTCAAGTAATTGCAGCTCTTGGAGTTATCATCCTTGTGCCACTAAGCGTTACTTACTTCGTTCATTATGATGAAGAAGTTAACACTCTTGGTCTGACTGCCAGTTCTATCGCAATTGCTCGTAAGCAATTCAAAGGTAGCGAACCAAATGATGCTGAAAGTAACACTGTTCTGGTTCATTGGAAACTTATCGAAAGTGATGAAAGCTTTATGCAGTTTTCTAAGCGTGAGATGTCGGAAATGCAGGCTCACCCTGGCGATCTTGTCTATATCTCAGATAAACGCCAGTGGCTGGGTGGTCTGAAATCTGCCCATTCAGTTTATGGTGAACCTCATGACGAGGATGGTATTGTTTATCTTACGCCAGATTTAGTCGAAGCAGGGCTTTTGGCTGAAGGTAGAGAACTACGAGCTGAAAAAGAGATGTAATGTCAATTCCTCGGTCTTGTCTAATTTTGATCGTTCTGGTCAGTGGTGTTTTAAGCGCCATTGGCCAGAGCTCTATTCAAGTCGCTTTCTGGAATGTTGAGAATTTATTCGATACGACGGATGCAGCTCTTATCCACGATGATGATTTTACCCCTGCTGGCAAATATGAATGGACTGAAGAAAGATTGGTAAAAAAGTTTCAGGATGTTTCAAAGGTTATTCATGATATCGATAGAGCTAACGATTTAGCCATCCTGGGTCTTGCAGAAATTGAAAATAAAGCCGTTCTAACCCGCCTGAACGAAGAATTTATCCTGCGTGGAATGAGGATTATTCATAAAGAGTCCCCTGATGAACGAGGTATTGACTGTGCCATTCTCTATGATCCTGGATTGGTCACACCAGAGCGCTTCCGCTTTATCCCCATTTTTCTGGGTGGCGATGAAAAAACCAGAGATATCGTTGAGGCTGAATTCAGCTTTAACAATTCCAGTGATAGTAGAACTATCTACGTTTTTGTAAATCATTGGCCTTCGCGTTGGGGTGGTCAAAAAGAAACAGATCCGCTGCGTAGAGCCACGGCCAACACTCTACGTACACGTATTGATCAAATCCTTTTAAAAGATCCTCGGGCTGATATCCTGATTATGGGTGATTTTAATGATTATCCAGACGATCCTTCTTTGTATCAAGTTCTCAGAGCCCATGAGGCTGGTCCACAAGCTTATCCAGGGGACCTCATCAATACTACCTGGTCACTGGATAAAAACCCAAATGCCGGGACCTGCATGTACAGAGGCAAATGGACAGTTCTAGATCAAATTATTATTTCAGCTGGGATGCGAGATAATCAATACTTCGATTGGAGCTTTGAATCTACACAACCCTTCAGACCAGATTATCTAATTGAAAGCAAGGGCAAATATGCAGGTTGGCCATTTCGGATGTATCGTGGTGGCAAATATCATGGCGGTTATTCAGATCATTTGCCAATTGTATGCAATATTATTATCAGAAATAAATAATGAATATTGTCTTTGTTGCAGCTGAAGTCGCCCCCTATTCAAAGGCTGGTGGCCTGGCAGATGTGGCAGGCAGTTTACCACAGGCATTGGCACCCTATGTTGATTCCGTCCAGATTCTCACACCCCTCTATGGACAAATTGATCGCGTCAAACATGGCATTAGACCAACATCCATAAAGGGAGAGATCACTTTAGGCGAGGAGGTCATCCCCTATGCACTCCATCAGTCCACAGATAAAGACGGTCTCACTCAAATTGGATTTATCAGTTGTGATCGATTTTTTCAACGAGATGGTATTTATACAGATTCTGATGGTGAGGGATTTACAGATAATAACCTGAGGTATTTCTATTTTCAATTGGTAGTGTTGGATTTGATAGCGACTGGAAAACTTCAGCCCGATATCCTACATTGTAATGACCACCATACTGGACTCTTACCGGTGATGATAAAAGCACTGCAGTTGAATATTAAAACAATTTTTACGATTCACAATTTTCTTTACCACGGACATTTTTCTCAAGCAGACTTGAACTTACTTCCGGAATCTATTCCTCCTCTGTTTACAATGACCCAATGGGACAATTACAGTGCTTTACTTGAAGGAATTGATCACAGTGACATTGTAACTACAGTGAGCCCAGGTTACGCTCTGGAGCTCCTCTCTGGTGTGAATGTAGACGAGCATAGCCTGAAGCGAATTAGAACTATAGAGGGCAATTTCTCCGGTATTGTAAATGGGATCGATACAGAGTATTGGTCACCTGAGCACGACAACCTCATTCCATTCCATTTTTCAATGGATGATCTGGAAGGGAAGCGTCATAATAAACAGGAATTATTAGTGAAATCAGGTCTTGAGCCAGATCTGAGTGCCCCTCTCTTTGGTTCGATCTCACGTCTAGTGGAAAACAAGGGCTTCCCCCTTATTGTTGAGCTTTTGGATGAATTTGTAGAACGTGGAGCAAAATTTATTTTTCTTGGTTCGGGGAACCTGGAGATTGCAGACCAACTTCGGAGAGCAAGAGATAAATATCCTGCACACATCGCCTTCGAGGATGGATTTAATGAGCCACTCGCTCATTTGATTGAGGCTGGTTCAGATATGTTTCTAATGCCCAGTAGGTTTGAACCATGTGGATTGAATCAACTGTATAGTTTACGATATGGTACGATTCCCATCGTCCATCGTACTGGTGGTCTCGGTGATACCGTCGAGAGATGGGCACCAGATTCTGGAACGGGTTTTATTTTTGAGCCATATGATATAGGAGCGCTTAAAACTGCTATGTCAAGCGCTGTAGAGATATACCAATCAAAAGCTGAATGGACTGACTTAATGCTCAGAGCTATGGCGGAAGATTTTTCATGGGATCAATCGGCAAAACAGTATTTACGTTTATATAATCACTGAAAGAGAGGTTTAGGTGAAAAAATCTAAAGTGCGTTTAGGAGCTATAATCCTAGGGGGTGGACGTGGAGAAAGATTATCCCCTCTCACCTCATACAGGGCAAAACCGGCTGTGCACATTGGCGGAAAATATCGCCTGATTGATGTCCCTATCAGTAATTGTATAAATTCAGGTATCAATTTGATACACATATTGACCCAATTCAATACGACCTCTTTACACAGGCATATTTCGCGTACCTACAAATTTGATCTCTATTCCGGTGGTGACATTGAGGTTCTAGCGGCGCAGCAAACAGCCAAGAACAAAGACTGGTTTCAGGGTACTGCCGATGCTGTAAGATCCTACTGGGATCGTTTTGAACAGATGAATGCATCTCATTACATCATTCTGGCAGGAGATCATCTCTATAAGATGGATTATTCCGATTTTTTCAAACATCATCTGGATAGCAATGCCGATGTATCCGTAGCTGTTCGACCCATGCCGATTGCTACAGCTCCTGAACTGGGTGTGCTAAAAGCCGACAGCCATGATTCTATAACCAGGTTTGTCGAAAAGCCCCAGACCCCAGAGCTTATTAATGAGCTCTCTGAAGAGATTGATGGTGAAAAACAGATTCTGGCATCAATGGGGATATATATCTTCCGTAAAGATATTTTAAGGAAAGTGCTTAGCATCGAAGGTGATGATTTTGGCAAGAACATAATCCCTTACTCAATTGAGTCATACAAAACGACAGCATATCGTTTTAAAGGATATTGGGAGGATATTGGAACCATAAGAACTTTCTTTGAAGCAAATATCGCTCTCACCGAGGAAAAATTCAAGTTTACCTTCTATAATGAGGATTATCCAATTTATACGCGTCAAAGATTTCTACCTGGAAGTGAAATTCGGGGAGCCACTATTGAACATAGCATCGTTTCAGAGGGCTCTAAAGTGGGGAATTCTACAATTCGGGACTCGATTATTGGCATTCGTAGTGTCATCGGTGACGGTGTCACTTTTGATAAAGTATACCTCATGGGAGCGGATTATTTTGAGCTCATTCCACAAGCTGCTATTCCAATCGGAATTGGTGACAACTGTGAGATGAAGAATGTTATCATTGATAAGAACGCGCGGATTGGTAAGCATGTTCGTTTAATCAACATCGATGGTTTAGATGAATACAAGAGTGACATAGTGACCATCAAAGACGGCATCATTATCATTCCCAAGAATGCAACAATACCCGATAATTATGAGATTTAAGTTTTAGATTATAATTGCTGGGAAGTTGAGAGATACTTCAATCCACCAAACAATTTGAGCTGTAGACCGCTCACTAAGAGTCTTGTTATTTGTCCTTGGTATTGGATACCTTGGCAGATTTGGTTGGGGTTGCCTCTGATTTTGAAGTCTTCTTTTCCGACGTCGATGTCTCAGCCTTCTTACCACTTCCCTTGGCATAGTCTGTGATATAAAATCCTGAACCCTTAAAAATAAGTCCACTTCCGCCACTCACTATTCTTCTCACGCTCCCTTTGCAATTAACGCAGTTGTCCAGGGGTGAATCTGACATCTTCTGGAAAGCGTCAAAATGAGTACCGCAACTCAAGCATTCATATTCATATGTGGGCATTATCTATGACCCTAATCTTCATTATTTATGTGAAACTTTTTATGCAGAACATCAGCTACATATGGCGTGACAAAAGAACTGATATCACCACCGAAACTTGAAACTTCTCTGACAATAGTTGAATTCAAATGTGTATATGCTTCATGTGGCATGAGAAATACCTGTACAAGATCTGGGAAGAGGGTTCTATTCACTAGTGCCATCTGGAATTCGAACTCAAAGTCTGACATAGCTCTTAATCCTCTAATCATGGCAACTGCACCCTGTTTACGGGCATAATCCACGATGAGGCCATCAAAATAAGTAACTTTCACATTGTCCAGATGAGCGGTAGTTCGTTCAATCATTTCAGTCCGCTCTTCTACCGAAAACAGGGGCTGTTTACCGATGTTCCTTCCTACTGAGACGAGGACTTCATCAAAAATGGAAACAGCTCTTTCAATGATGTCAAGATGTCCCAAGGTGATTGGGTCAAAAGTACCGGGGTATATTGCTAATCGCTTCTTCATATCAGTGTGCCTTATATATTTGAATTCTTGTTTCTGCAACCACTTTTTCTTTTTCTAATATAAATACATCTGAGTTGAGACTACTATCCTCTCTTCGCGCAGATTCATAAACAAAAATTGCCTGTTGAGATGCATGAGCTTCAATAAGCATAATTACATCATCAGATAGTTTCTCAGCATAGGGAGGGTCGGCCAGTATTAAATCAAATTGTTGATCCAGTTTCCGCAAAACGCCCTGTACATCACCAATATAGGCCTTATAGGCTTTATCGCGGTTCTTGATCCATGCTTTTTGGGCATTGATGTACTTTGGGTCTCTGTCGATTGAAACGAGAGATGTGGCGCCTCGACTCAGAGCTTCGAAACCGAGAGCTCCTGTCCCACTATAGAGGTCCAAAACTTGCATATCTCTCACATCTCTCAAGGTGTCGAATAGAATAGTTCGAGCACGGTCTGTAGTTGGCCGAACTGATCCTGTTTTAAGCTTGGGTAGAGGATGCCCCCTCCATTCCCCGGCTATGATACGTGTCATGGTGTATAATTGAAAAAGGTAACGCCGAATTTTAAGAAGAGTTCTTCACCCTGAAAATCAATATCAATTGATTTGATGAGGTAATTACTGCGAGATTCAGCCCAGGATGATAGAATAAATTGCATTTCCTGTGCAGATCCTGAAAATGTGAATTCTGCAGGATTGTCATCGGTGTCACGCGCAAGATCAATGACAATTTCATTTAAGTAGTCAGAGTATGGATTGGCAAGGATATCTAATAATCTCATGGCGTCAAAGCTTTGACCCTCAAAATCCTGCTCAGCATTCATGATGAGTTCAAACTTGCTTGACACCTTTGCGGTACCGGTACTGTAGTCCTCAACAAATGAACCCTGAACAAACTTGTCAAGAATAGTCTGCATCTCGCCGACCCAATCGCCACCTCGTGCTGCACTTATGGTAAGTGCATCTCTCTTCAGGAAAAGATGACCGGATTCATAGTCTGCAGGAAAGTTACTAATCATCTCTGTAACCATTATCAGAAGTGACCGGTTATTAATGATGGCAATGTCATCATCTGTCAACTCGTTAACTTCTTCAGCAACTTGTGTAAATTCCTGATACACAATTACCGTATCTCTACCACCTGGTAATTGCACATATAAAGATTCAGGTTTAGCTGATGCAATTGAATCTGCCAAGGCAGCTATATCAGGCGTGACAGGCATAAGTTCATTAAACAATTCATCAGGAAGGACATCATCAACAACCAGGGTGTCTCCAGAGAAATACTCATCATATTGCTCAATTTCGTCGAATTCCTCTACGGGGAGAACCGGATCGATACCAACGAGCTCATATACATAAAACTTAGCCATCTCAAGTGATGAAAATAGAATCCCTTTGTCATGCATATAGTAAGCAAGTGCAGATAACATCAGAAGGACAAGGAAAAATTCGCGCAATGGTTTACGGCGACCGTCTACTTCCTTTTTCTTGGGTTTTGTTACAATCGCTTCGGTTTCAAGACCTTCATCCTCGCTGGGTTGGGGTGTATGACCAGAGCGACGCCGGCGCATGGTTTCGGCAATGAGTTCATCTTCTGATAGTTCAGGAGTTGATGATTCATCTGCAAGAAATTTACTTGTGGCAAGAATTCCTCGGTCTTTTCTCAGATCAATCTTCACTGAAGCGCTCCTGTATCTCGCCATTCAAAGCACCAAGGACAACGGCATATTCATCGATGTTTTCAGTATCCGGATCTTTAAAATTAAATTGATTCCCCAGGTTGAGGGCTTGACAACTGACCTCATAATTTTGAAGATTGCTCATCATGGAGGGGTCACCTGTAGAAGAATAATAAAACAGGTTTGTGATCACATTATCCGGATCTCGCTTACCCTTAATTGCTTTCTCGATGGCCTCTTTGACAAGATTAATGAGATTTGCATCTCCCCTGACATGATCTAAAGTGATTTTATAATCCCAATTGAGTGATCCATGAAACAGGCCAGAGAATTCCTGGTTTTGGAACATATGACAATTGATGGTATTTTCTCGATTTTCCAGAACAACCTGAATGCCACCCTCAAAATCAAGCAGTTTGGTAAGAGTCAACACATTTCCCAGGGCTTCCATCTCAGTGATAACTCTTTTGAGTTCCAGTTCGGAGGGAGAAATAATACGCTCTAACCAGGAATCAAAGGACTGTGGAATTGCCATGGAGATGTATTGAGAAGACTTTCCCGAAGATCGATTGAGTTCCTGGTGAATCATTGTGTATCGCGACAATGAGCTTTCCAGCATCTCTTTCATATACCAATTGAGATATTTTTTCAAATCGTTACCAGCTAAGGCGCTATCTACTGGGTGAATACCAATAGGAAACCAGTCGCTATCAATGACAAAGTGCGTTGAATTATCAGGAAATTCAGCAGAATTCCGAATGCTAGAGATTTGTTCAGCCAGAGACATGATGATTTGAGTATTAGTCATGTCCGGGCTGTAAAGCTGTTCACTTAAGTTGACTTTACCCAGACTCTCGATAAAAGGTGTACCTTTAAAATTCACCAGTTGGGCGTATTTTATTGAATCTCGAGATATATGGATTGCCAGCATAATATCCTAACCGGTTACTTGGCCCAGCTTTCTTCTCCATCCACAAGACTGCCATGGGTTGAATCCACTTGAGTGAAGAAAAGATATCGTCTGGATTCAATTGGATGCGTAATTGGTGACTCAATAGACAGATTAACATTATTTCTAACTGTTATCCGATATGGTAACTCTGTCACTGTACAGTGCGTCAACTCATCTTCAAAATAGTAATGTGAGAAAAGTTGTTTCTTAACATATTTTAAATTGATAGTCGTATCGACCCAACCACCAAACGAATCTTTCTCCATAAACAGGAGCTTCTCAGTATCACCGGCCACAAATTCCTCGGACACGACACTGAGACTATCAATCTGGATTGAATCAAATTCAGCAAAGCTATTGGTCAGGAGGAAAAGATTCTCCAGCAGGCTATCTCCAGTGAATATCATGACATATTCATTCATACCAAAAAAGACTTTTTCTACACGAGCCGTATCGCTTTTTTCCAAAATATTTAAAGCTAATACACTATCAGTCCCATTAAAATCATACTGATAAAATGAATTGGCCAGTGGGGTCAGGAATGGAAGGGAATCGAGGGAGAAATCCTGGGACACACCCACTTTTCCTCTATACCAGACACCATTAAAGGTACTATCATTTATCTGAACGACGGTATCACGTGCAATTGTGAAGGTCGTGTCATATTCTGCGAGATAAGTTGGGAAAACATCAATAAGCAACGTATCAGCAGGGAAATCTATTACTTGTGCGCCACTCCAGTCCAGCGAATCAATACTGGCTAAATCTTCCGCCATTCCAACAAGATTACGGGCATAGTCGTGTATGTTGACGAATTCACCAGTGAGTTTCTCAGCCAGTTTCAAATTCATATCATCATACCCACGCAAGAACTCATCATAAACATTTACATTAAAAGTATCAGATTCGACTTCTACAACTTGCCATCTCAAGAAATCAGATTTTTTGATGAGTCTGTCACCAATGAACTCAACCACCTCAATAGCGGCTTTTTCCCAATCCAGATCTTTCAGATTAACACTTGTCTTGTAGTAGGCCTGTTCAAGACTGACTTTATAGAAGTATTCAGAAATATTATTGTGAATGTTGATATTGAAGGTGGCTTCTGTTAAATCAATATCCAGGTGTATTGAATCCAGACCGACATTCGGGCTGTTTAATGAATCAAGAGCTACGGCGATCACATGTTCAGAGATGTATGGACTTGGCTCTGAGTAACCTGTCAATCGTTTGTACAGGTTATTCCGTCGTTTAGCAATTGCCGCTTCCATATCTCCGACCTTGACTTCAACTGGAATCTCGATATCAATGCCACTGGTATCCATATACATTAGGGTCATATATTGAGGTATGTTTTCCAGTGTATCATTTACTACAAGGAATTCTTCCAGGGCCATATCATACAGAGTATCACCATAGGTAGCAGAATCGTAGGAATCAAAAATAAATTGTTTTTTTAAGGTTTGCAGGGTTTTGCCGAGATTGTCTTCAAAAGTAGCTGGAATGATAAAGTCAACTCTCACGGCACCATCATAAATACCGCCAAATTCTGTACGCCCAGATAGTTCTGGATTCTTAGCAATACTATCCATGACTGCATTAACCAGCGGATTTGAGAAGGCAGGATATTTTGTATAGCTTGTGGTAAGTGCGTTAAACATAGATGTTTTTATGTTCTGGTAGAGAATGTCATATTTATCAGAAACAATAAAGTTTAGAGCGAGACTATCAATTTCAAGGCTCTGCTCTCCGGTATAGTTACCAGCTTCAAAGAGGGTTCTGATACTGTCCAGCACTATGTTGATCGATTTTGGATCCATGCTATGATTGGGTTCAAGTGTTTTAAACAACTCGAGATGCAGTTCATTGTACAATTTCTTGTATTCATCTGAATAATTGACCGAAACAGACTTAGCAGCCAGAGGGATCCTCTGAGCACCATAATAGCTGTAGTTCGTGTCCATGGATGCGGCGAGAAGGCTATCTCTTACATTGCTTACTACCATTAACAATTGTTCATGATCGGTGGTATACGACTTGGCTAGCTGATAATGCAGTTTCTCAGCAAGACTTACAGCATTCATCCTAAATCGAGCATCATCACGAAGTTCAGCTTCATCATCCCAGATAGTCTTTGGAAGGTATATCACGCTAACAAACAGCACGGCCAGAACTATTATTATTATTGAATTGGTTCTGTGATTTGCGAAAACATCTTTACTCACGAGTCCTCCTCGACTACTCTGTCGTAACTAAACCCTCAATACGGGTATATATTTTTTCTCCGATCCCCTTTACGAGGATGATATCTGATTTATTCTTAAATGGACCATTTTGATCCGTAAAAGCTCTAATCCGTTTAGCTTTTGCTGCGCCTATGCCTGGCAATGTAGCAAGCTCACTAATTCCAGCCGTATTCAAATTGATGAATTTGCTTGTAGTCTCGATTCCTTGAGTGGGTGTTTCCGACATGGTAGAATCAACACTGGAAATAACATTGTCAACAAACTGAACAGAGTCAGAATTAATCTGCTCCGTGATCTTTTTGAATTGCTCCTGCTCTTCATTAAAGCGAATTGGAGTCAATTGTTTTTCAAGTTGCTTATTCCTCACAAGGCTTAAAACCGCGCCTACTCCAAGTGTGACCACTAAAAAGTAAATTACGATTCGTTCCTGGCGGGTAAAATTTAGCAAGTTTCTAGTCTCATCATAGTAAGGATTTTATTTTTCTAAAGATACTACCCTTCTTTTTTTGACTACTGTAATAGTCAGCAAGTTGTTTGTATATCTCTCGCTCCTGTTTGCTGGGTTTGACTGGTGTTTCAATCTGTATCTTCACCATCTGATCACCAACCATATGGCTATTAATACGAGGAATCCCCTTGCCCCGTAATCTAAGCAACTTCCCGGACTGAGAGCCTGCAGGAATCTTCAGATTAACATTTCCAGTAAGTGTAGGTATTTCCAAGTCTGTACCAGCAACTGCCTGAGCCATATTAATGCTTAGCTCAAGGTAAATATTATCTTCATCCCGGATAAATAATTCATGCTCTTTTTCATCGATAAGAACAATCAGGTCACCATGCTGCCCACCACGTCTGGCAGAATTACCTTCACCTTTTAATGTCATGTAATTCCCAGCATGGACTCCAGCGGGAATTTTAGCTGATACAACCGATTCTTTGCGTACTCTTCCGTCACCATTACAGGTTTTACAGGGGTGCGCAATTACTTCACCCGTGCCATCACAATTTGAACATGGTTGTATATTTACAAACTGACCAAACATTGACCTGGAAACTTGTTGAACTTCTCCCCGACCATGACAGACAGAACAAGTTGTTTTATCAGCTTTATCCCGAGCTCCAGAACCATTGCAATCAGAGCAAGACTCAAAGCGTTTGACTTTCATTTTTTTGGTAACGCCGGTTGCTATTTCTTCCAGGCTAAGCGGTAATTTGATTTTAAGGTCAGATCCCCTGGCACGACCCCGTGAACGAGATCCACCACCCCCACCGAATATGTCACCCAGGCCGCCCCCACCGAAGCCATCCATGAAGATTCGCAGTGCGTCGGAAAGATCCACTCCAAAGCCGCCTCCACCAAAACCATCAAATGGACTGCCACCCATACCACCTTCAGGAGTATGTCCAAATTGATCATAGTGAGCCTTTTTCTGCTCATCATTGAGAACAGAGTACGCCTCTGCAGCCTCTTTGAATTTTGCCTCTGCGCTTGCATCTCCAGGATTCTTATCCGGATGATACTTCATTGCAATCTGGCGATATGATTTCTTAATGTCTGCTTTGTTGGCCCCTTTTGAGAGACCAAGTATTTCATAGTAGTCGCGCTTTGCCATAATTATTGACTCACCACAACTTTGGCAGCTCTAAGTACACGATCACCAGATTTGTATCCTTTTTCAAATACTTCAATGATAATACCAGATTCATGGTCATCTGATGGATGCATCGCCATAGCATCATGCAATTCGGGATCAAAAGGTTCTCCCACCGGGTCATATGCTTCAACATCATCAGTATCTTTTAAATATTTTTGAATCTGATCCAAAACAAGCGTAATGCCTTTGGATGTATTCTCTGAATCACTCTCATCCTTTTCATATTGCGATGAGCGTTCAATGTTGTCGATAATTGGAAAGAGGCCGATAAGCACGCGATCCTTGGCAAAACTTAAGGAGCGTTCTTTCTCTCTCTCCACTCGTTTTTTTCCATTCTCGTATTCAGCTACGACACGAAGCATTTTTTCTTCGGCAGCCTGAACTCGTAGTTGCTGATCAACAAGTTCATCAGTGAGTTTTTCTACATTTTCTTCGAGTTTTTCAATCTTTTTTGTTAAAGCTTTTTCTTTCCTGCTTAGCCGGGGCTTGGCAGCAGCCTTTTTGGGCTTTGTCGTTTTTTTTGTTGTTTTATCAGTCATTTCACTTTGTGTATTTTGTATTAATTAATGTTTCTATTTTATCTGCGGTAAACTCAGCAAGTCCTATGATTCGTTCATATTCCATGCGAGTAGGACCTAAGATATGAATCTCCCCACTACAATTATTCCCATTATAAGCAATTGAAATCAGTGACATATTCTTAAAGAATGTCTGTCCCAATTCACCGCCAATAAAGACACTGGGTTTCCCATTGAATAAGGGAGTCGGCAAATATCCTTGGAGTGTGTCTGTTTCTATTGCCTCCAGTATGAATTCCAATTTGTTGGGGTCAGCCATTTCAGGATAATGCAATAGCTGGTGAGTACCATAGGTTTGATAATCGCTGGTTGAATTGGAATCCAACACACTATTAAAACTCTTTAAAATCTGATCGATAATAGGATTTTTTCGGACAACCTCGTCATTCCGCTGTTCAACTTGCTTTTGGACATCATCAATATCACGACCTGCAAAGAGATCATTAAGGATATTTTCAGCTTCTTGCAGCATGATTCGAGAGAGTTGACTTTCCAATTCAAAGGCCACGGTCTTAACCTGCTCCAATGACATATGTACAATAAGCAAAATTGAATCTTTATCCAGTTCATGGAGGGCAATTGAACGAATACGTGTTGCTCTTTCCTGAGGTCGTGACATGAGCACAAGAGCATGTGACATATCACCAAGAAACTGAGCTGTATTCTTGATCAATCGATCAAGATCACGGCTGAGACTATCAAGTCCGGTTTCATAGGTTCTGGTAACATTCTGTTCCGGTTGCTCAAGTTCCATAAGTCTATCAACAAAGTATCGATAGCCTTTGTCAGTAGGAATGCGTCCAGCAGAGGTATGAGGCTGTAAAAGATATCCACCCAGCTCAAGATCACTCAGAACATGGCGTAAGCTGGCTGAACCAACTTTAAAATAGTCCATAGCAACCAGTCGGGATGAACCTACAGGATTACCATTAATGGCATAATCTCTGACTAACCATTTGAGGACTTTTTCCTCACGATCTTTGAGATTCTGGAGTGCTTGTCTGCTCATTCGATTCATAACCGAACATAATAATTTTAGGTCCTAATTAATACAAGATTTTAAATATGTAAAGAGTTGGTATATAAGGCTTCACAGGATATATGGATAAAACTAAATCCAGTTTAAAATGAGATCAGGAATTCTCTGAGGTAATTGCATCGCGAGATGCCAATAGAATGAATGTTAATTCAGTGGGAAAGTGTAATCAGGTCACAAAACGGAGCATTTTTCGGACCGCCTTTAAAACACCCAGTGAGGAAAGACTTACACCAAATAGAATAAGTCCAAGAATGACTTCTGGATGGTCCAGTATCTTGACTGGAAGATCAATATGCACATAGTACTTGATGGCATATTCTGCCGCTACAATCAGCAGTACAGATAGACTCGCTCCAAAAAACCCTAAAATACCTCCTTCAAGAAAGAAGGGAGCTTTCACCATGAAATCGCTGGCACCCAATAACCGTACGGTTTCAATAAATTCATATCTGGCAAGTATCATTAAGCGGAGATTATTAGCAGTAAGAAATACTGTAGCTAAAATGATGAGAAACAGAGTGATCGTGGCAATTGTATAGACGAGCTGCATGATGCCCTGCATACGATTAAACAAATCTTTTTTGAATATGACTTCATCTACCCCATCCAATTCATTCATGTTTTGAATAAATGCCAAGATGTACTCTGCAGTACGATGATCTTCTTCAAAGGTAACTCGAAATGAACTTGGTAAGGGGTTGTCATCCAGAAGCGAGAGCACGTCTTCACCAAACTCAGCATTGTAAAGAGCTGCCGCGTCTTCCTTGGACAAGTAATCCATTCTGATTATACCAGGATAATCTTTAATAATCGCTGCTAATTCATGCTTTTCAAATGATGTGGCCTCATTCTCCAGGAATATTTCCAGATCGTAATCGGCCTGGAATTCTCCAATAAACTGCAAGCTATTGTCAACAGCTAATACACCCAAACCGACGACCAGTAATGCAATGGTCACTGAGAATACTGAGTTCATGAAAGGCATACGGGATCTTTTAATCCCGATAATTCCCTCACGAATGATATAGCTCAGCTTCATGCTTCTCTGTCCTTTACAATTTCACCTGAAACGAGAGTCATGGTTCTGGCAGGATCCTCTCTGAGCAATTTCTCGTTGTGTGTGGCAAAAATGACACTCGTTCCAGACTCGTTTATTTTCCAGAGGTGTTTTACGACCTCTTTAGCAGCGGTGGAATCCAGATGCGCAAGCGGTTCATCAACTAATAAAACATCGGGTGAATTTACAATGGCTCTAGCGAGAGCAACCCTTTGCTGCTCACCAGTAGATAATTCGTGGGGATAGTGCGACAATCTTGAGCGAATGCCTAATTCATCCGCTTTCAAAGAGACCGTACGGCGAACCACGTCTGCTTTGAGACCTTGGATCTCGAGTGGGAGTGCAATATTGGAGTATATATCCCGGTCAGATAGAAGATAAAAATCCTGGAATACCATACCAATCTTCTGTCGAACTATGGCGATATCTCGCCGTTTAATCTGGCTTGAGTCGAAGTCTAAGACACTGACAGTACCAGAATTTGGAAAAAGATCCATGTAAATCATTTTAAGGATGGAAGATTTACCACTTCCTGAATCTCCATAGAGGTAAAGAAACTCACCCTGATCGATAGTAAAATTTAACTCGCGTAACGATATACCCGTATCAAACCTTAAGAACACCTTCTCGAATCGGATCATGTGGTTTTCCTCAACATGACTATAAATCGCTCTGACTTCGCAGTAGGTTGCTCCAGTGTTTCATCATCAAGAATCTGCCACCACTCAAATTCTGAGGATTTACAGAATCCTTCGACATCACTTTGCTCATAGGCTTTTTGAATATGGGATTCAACATCCACAGTATCCGCAACTTCTGTATTCAAGGTAAACACTGATTCCGCCAATTGAGAAATGGGATCATAATTCGTATATCTCTCATACCCACCGCGTTCATCATTGAATATCTCACGATATCCACGGAAATGAGTTTGGCATAATAAGGGAGTAACCACATCGAACAGTAAAATACCACCTGGTTTAAGAAGTGCATATGTATTTTTAAGGAATAACTCAATATCAGAAGTCTCAAGGAGATAGTTCAAACCATCGTGAAGGTTGATGATAACATCAAATTCTTTTGATGATGAATAACTGACCATGTCTCCTACACCAAATTCAATTGGAAGTGCTTCGGAAAGTGCCTTTTCACGGGCAATATCAATCATATGCTCACTCAGGTCGACTGCAGTCATATCCACACCGCGTTGAGCCAATCTTAGTGCCATGGAACCTGTTCCACATGAAATATCCAGCCAGGTCTTCCCAGGCTCAAATGGTGCAACTAAGGCTTCAATATCATCAATCCAGATATCGTAATCGATGTAATCCATGAGAAAGTCATAATATGCAGCGAGACGCTGGTAAGGCTGAATCTTATGAATATTCTGATTGTCGAGCATAGGGCTCAGTTTCTGCTTAAGATCGTCCATAAAAAAGATAGACATAAAAACCTATATAACCCGCCACGAGAATAGTACCCGTGAGACGCCCGATTTTATGTCTTAGACCAAGTGGTATAAGCACAAGTCCAAACATCATCATGATGATGTACTGTGCATGAGGAAACAGTTTAACCACCTCACCAGCAATTGTTCTGCTCTCAAGAACATCGAGTGGTTTTATAAAGCCCACGCCGCCCATGATAAAGAGGATGTTAAAAATGTTACTTCCAATAATATTTCCAACAGAGATTTCACCATGTTTCCTGAAGGCAGCTACCAGAGAAGTTGCCAGCTCTGGTAAACTGGTCCCAACAGCAACAATGGTTAAGCCGATAACCATTTTTGGTATATCAAACTCCTCAGCGATCCATACAGCACTTTTGACAAAGAGCCATGCACCGACAGAGAGGGCCACACTGCCGGCAAGAACCAGCAAAAGATTTTTTAACCTGGAGCCATATTCGTCTTGTTCACTCTCAAGGGGAACCTCATTGGGATGTCCATATAGATACACGATATACCCAATAAGAATGAGGACCATCAGCAGTCCATCAAGACGCGACACCGACCCATCCAGGGACAGGCCATAAAGCAATAGACTTATGAGGAATAGAAAGATCAAGCCCTTGTAAGTTTGCTTGAAGTGTATGGTTATTGGAAAGATCAGC